>Ga0183097_10127_pt1 | contig 264454 bp, 238 predicted proteins | sample BioMet8_FD_128883 | JGI IMG/M metagenome (GOLD analysis project Ga0183097, IMG submission 128883) | Microbial communities from bioreactor (seeded with sewage sludge) at Lawrence Berkeley National Lab, California, USA - Biofuel... | ecosystem: Engineered > Bioreactor > Anaerobic > Unclassified ... | reverse complement strand
TGCGTTTCAGAAAACACCAGCGGCTTTTCGTCAGGACCGGGTCCTGTTTTTCCTTTTTCAATCGCCTTGCTTCGTCGGCCCGGACTTGGTCGATGGCTTTGCCGAATTTCTGCATGATGTGGAAGCGATCGAGGATGTTCATCGCCTGGGGTAGTTTGGCGGCAACAACCTTCAGATATGGCTTTCCCATGTCGCTGCAAACGAATTTTATCCGATCGGCAAACTGTGCATCCAACGCTTTGAATTCCTTGAAAAAACCGTTCAACGTTTCCTGCGTACGTTTTTCGCCGATCCACAAGAGCCGTCGACATCCTAGGTCAATCTGGTAGACCAGCGTAAGATATTGATGTCCGTCGTGCCACTGTACTTCATCCAGCCCGACGGCTGGATATCAAAACTTGAATTGCCGATCACAAATCCCTTGAACTGACAGCACCGGTTCAGTATAGTTTTCAGGCGCATGGGAACGTCTCCTGGTTTAGTCACTTGAAGACATATTCCCATGCGCTTCTTTATTCAAGGGTTCCGATGAAAAAACCTTTTTTCTTCGGAACCGGTACCAGCCGTCCTCACTACTGGTTCCGGATGCAGTCAAGCAAGCAAACGGAATAAGAGGGAACGCAGTGACCGGTTATGCCGGATTGCGACCTTGACTCCAGACGGGTTCTGTAGTCTTCCGCGCCTCTCCTTCTTTTTATGCGCCTTTACCCACTAATTCTGGTGAAGACCCTCTTATCATGTGTCTGGTGCTTAAAGAAGGCCAATACCCGCCGGTTGATGAAGCAAAAAGTCAGAGCCGCGGTCTGGCCGGCTTGAAAACCTTTTTTGCGGAAACATTCTCGCATAAATTTTACGTTTACCGCTTTCTGTGTACGTCGTTCACTGCTGCCGCCGCGGCGATCGGGGTGTTCAATATTTTCTTCAACCAGGAAATGGGCCTCAATTACGACCAGATCGGCAAAATCGCCGCAGTGGGAGCGGTGGCAGTGATGGCGGCAACATTTTTCGCGGCTATCTTTATCGACCGCTGGCATCCACTGCGGATTTGCACTTACGCGGCGGTTTTCAGCGTTATCAACAGTGCGTGGGTCTGGATTTTCGTCACCTTGCCGGGCAACTACTTTTTCTGGGTCAGCATCGGCGGCAGCATTGTCGCGGCGTTTTTTACCGCGCTGGTCGGCGTGGCCGATCTGCCTTGTTTGATGCGGATTTTTCCGCAATCTCGTTTCGGGCAGTTCTGCTCGGCCCAGGCCATGCTGCGTTCGACTTTTACTGTAATTGCCGGGGTGTTGGCCGGAATTTTCGTCGATGTGGTCAAAATTATTTTTTCCGGATACGGTGAAAACTTCGCCTACCGGTTCAATTGCATCTGGGCTACGGGGTTTACTGCCGTTAGCGCGTATTATCTGGTAAAAGTCTATCAGGAATGGAACCGGATGGGCGGCGATGCGAAATTCCATCCGCCTGCGCCATGGTCTGAGAAGGGCGTCGAAGAAATGGACATCACCAAGACCACCAAGCCGGAACGCCGTTGGTTGAAGGCGGCGCTGTATTGCTTCGACGGCGCGCTGCTGCTGCCGATCGTCGCCATCCCCTTCATGATGTGGTGGATGTATACGAAAGAGCAGATGTTCGCCTTCCGCTGGTACGGCATGCTGGTGCTGCCGCTTTCAATCGCTGTCGGCATCTTTTGGTTGTTGGAACGGTGCTCGCTCTGCCGGGATATGAAGGCGGCGGCGGCCGGAAAACCATTGCATAACGGCATTCCGCATCACGGCATGATGATCCTGATCGGCAGTCAATATTTCCTGTTGCTGGGCATCTGGGGCGTGGAACTCTGGGTGTCCATCACGTTGCACATGCAGGGCGGCGCGATCGCCTTTGCGCTGGCCAAAGTGTTTTCCAACTTTTTGCTGGTGCTTGGCGTCTGGCTGATGTGCCGGATCGAACGCGGGTATTCGACGGTAATCGCAACGATGCAGAACGCTGAGATGCAAGCGGTAATGGTGGCGTCAACGGCAATTGAAGACGATAACGAGGAAACGGATGCCTCGCAAATAACGCTTTAATGCACGAATTCAGCCGCGCTCCGCGGCCGTAGGAACCATGAAGGGACGATATGAACAACACAACGAATAGGAGTAAAAGAAAAAATGAAGTAAAGAAGTAATTATTTGGCGCGCAAGCGTTAAAGCGGAACATGTTACCACAATGTGGGGCATGGGAAGCAGGTGTGGATAGCGGAGCGAGTCGGCTGAAAAGGCTTTGATTCTCAAGTTAAACGCGCCGGTTAAAATGGTTTTCGGACCATTTTTACCGGCGCGTTTTTTTTTGCTCCGCATCCACACTTTACACTGACAAATACTGGATGGAATTAAGGGACGATGGAAAATGAGGAGTGGGCCGTCGTATGGCTCACGAAGCTGAAAAACGATGGCGGCAACTTCGTCAAGTTGCTGAAAGGGACCAAGAGAAATGTGCATTCCTACCCGATTCATAAGCTTCGAACGGATTTTTCTGTAACTCTGAACGGGGCCTATGATCCTAACTCGCCGGAGTCGGTTATGACATGGGTACGCGCGGTATGGGGAAAGTTGAAGAGGCTGGAAACGTTTCTGTTGCCGGCAGAGGAAAGCGCCGCGTTTCCTAAACTTGCTCGTGCTTATGGTCGGGCAAAAACGCTGAGCGGCAGAATCGAGTCTACGATCGGCATGTTGGAAAGAGCATTAAACGAAAGGGAAAAATGATGCAGGGAATTATTATTGAAGATTTGTTGAAAATGTTGGCCGGAATGGGTTCCGGGGATGAACGAGAAGAATCGGACGATCAGGAGGAAAACACTGACATGCTCAGATCGTTGCCAGGGATAAGGCTGGCGTGCATTATGAACTTGAAATGGCGAGGCGGGAGAATCCGGGAACTGGAACAGCGCATTGCGGCTCTTGAGGCGAAACGGGCCGAGGAAATCAAGGAACATGACCGTCTGGTTGATGAGATCAAACAGATGGACTCCATGTTTGCCCATGTCGATGTGTCATCGCCGGCTACTGAGCCGGTGGATGCCGGAAGTTCCGATGGGCCACAAGCGCCGGTAGCACCGCCATCGGATGGGAATCCCGCTTCTTCGACTGAATCGCAAGAGCCGATTCCGCCGTGGCGGCAGGAGAAGAACGAGTCCGATGATTCTGCCGGGGCGAAGCGGCGAGGACGGAAGGCGAAGTTCTCCCCGGAATATAAACGGTTGTCGCTGCACCGTCCGACCGGTAACCAGCGATTGGACGTCCTGGAAACGGCTCTGCATGATGCGTTGGAACGCCTCAACAACACAAAGATGGCGTTCCATTTCATGGTGATCAAAGAGGTGCGGTTGGCATTGAGCGATCTCTATAAGGGGTGGGACAAACCGGAAGCGGAACGTATTGCTGAGCTGGACGCAGGATTAAAAGACGCGGTGGATAAGCTGTCGGCCAATCGGAGTGCGGCCAATTCCAAGATCATGCCGGAAATCTGGGGTGATATCATCGTCGCGCTACAGGGTGATAAGGGCGAAAATCAGTAACCATTAACTTTGTTGCGGACGTTCGGGGAACGACGGCGGTTCGATTTCCGTGCCATCGGATCGAACCATGTTTTCCGGACGTTCCGCGGCATCTTGGGCAGGAAGCGGTATGAAAAGTTATAACTTGCACCGATTTTCGAAGCCGGAATTTTTGCGTCAGGTCGCGCCGGAATTGCTTTTGGCGTTTTTGCAGCGGTCTCCGGAATTTAAAGTGAAAACGCTATCGGATGGAACCACCGATTATGAAAAGCTGGGGAAAAGACTGGCGTCGCCGGAGTCGAGGCTGAATACCGAGTTATTCGACGCACTGGCGCTGATCGACGAAATGGCTACGGATCGTAATTTTGATCTGCTGCAGGATGTCGTCAATGACAAACCGTATGCGGCCAAGCTCAGCGACAACGCTTCAGTTGGCGACATGGCACTGCTTCTTTGGTTAAACGAACCGCAGACGTTGGAACGTCTCCATGCCAAACTCGGGCAAAATGTGCCGCGATCATTCGTCTATTTTTACGGCATGGCGATTGAGGAACGCGAGTTTCACCCGCCGACCCGGCATCTGCGGCAACGTCTGAGCCGATTGTTGAACCGCATCTTTCAGAGAAGACGACGAGGACGGACGGTTCGCATCGTCATCTTCGAGGAACCGGAAGAGTATAGCGTTCTGGTGCGCAAGGGGGAACCGCTTACCCGCGACAGTTCGATCACTGTCGATGGTAAGACGGAGTCGGTGTGCTACCGTCCGGAACGATTTGACATCGTGCTGCTGCGTCCGAAGATTTCTGAGCTCCGATTGACCATCTATCGCAAAGCGCCATGGATTGTGGAAACTTATCGGACGCTGTTCGGGCATGTCTTTTATGACGACAAAGAATATTTCAGTGGCGACAAGGTGTTCACGCTGGAACCGCTGCTGACGCAGGGGGAAGCCGCGTTGCAGTGCGACACGATTGCGGGGATGGAATCCGTCACGCTGGTACAGTGCAAGTTTGCCACGGCGAAGGGCGAAATGCTGGTCGTTCAGGGCGATCTGGGAATTCGCGTGGTCAAGGGTCTGAACCAGACTTTGCTGGAGGATGGCAGAATCATCAGCGCCAAGTTCAAGGTGAAATTCACCGATTCGAAAATGGCGCGAATGGTGACCGTGAAAGCTGGGAATCAGGCCGAATTCAAGTATGACGATGACGGCCGCCGGATCGAACAGTGGCTGGTAGCGCGAGGTTTTAAGCATGAGCAACACTGAGATGGTATCGAATTTCTGGACGTTTATCAGCAAACGACTGGATGCGGAAGCGCCGCTGGCCGACTGGCGACTCATGGTCGGGAACGGACTGGATTTTGACCAATTACAGCGGCAGTATCTGGTTTCAACCGGGAAGTCTGCTAACCTGATCACGTGTCCGAAGCCGTGCAGTCCGGCCTGCGGGTTTCGAAAGGTCTGCGAATACGAAGGAGAATACGAGGCGGTGTGCCGGGAATGGCCGCTGAAGTCCTATCCGATTGATGCGGTCGATGCACAGATTTTCACGGTCAATACCGCAGCCATTGTGCCGGAGCTGGTGCGGATTTTCCAGATCAAGTCGCGGCCTTCGGCATTCAATAACGAGACCGACACCTGGCAACTGGGGGAAGTGATCCTGCCCGGCGGCAAGTCGGCCACCGTATACTTTACCCTGAAAATATGGGACCATGAGGTCACAGATCTGGTCTACCGCATCAACTGCAAGGAGAACCGGCCCTACATCTTGTTGGTTACGGCGCGGAAGGTCATCCATCCGACCAGCGACGCGATTCTGAAAAACATGAGTGCGGTCTTCGTGCCGCTGAACGAAGTGACCGACTTCAGCGAAGACGCAGAACTCCGGCTGATTCAGGAATGCAATCTGGCCTATTTGATTGCTCCCCCGGTGGCGTATCCCGAACCGGAACCGGATAACATTTTTCGCAAGTGCGGCGACGCCTGGGAAATCCGGTTTGCCGGCGGCGATAAGTTCATGCTGACGACCGGCCATACTGGCGCGACTTATTTGCATTTCATGCTGGCAAGGCCGAATGTGGCGACGCCGGTACTGGAGATCATGAAAAGCGTTTCTGGTGAGACGGACGTTTATGTTCCATCCAACCGTATTGATAAAGACGATTTCAATGCCGGCTTTTCGTTCAGAGATACACCGGTGCTGGAGTCCGACAATATTGCGGATGAGACCGCGCTCCGGCAGTACCTGGATGAAGCCCGCTTATTGTCAGCTGAGTTGGAAGATGCGCGAGCTGCCGGCGATAATATAACGACGGCGCAGCTGGAGGATGAATTGGCGCGGTTGCGTGCCGTTATCTATGAAGCGGTTGCGCCGGATGGGCAGCGAAAACGGCTTGTCGATCAAATAAAGAGGCTGTCGGATGCGTTTCGTCGTCCGACTGTTTTCGCCATTGATAAAATCGGTTGCTATGATGAATTGTTGGCGACGCATTTACGGAATGCCATTAAATATGGGCAAACACCGGGATATTTTCCGACATGTGATGTTCCCTGGACTTTATAGCGCTCGTTTTAACTCTTGCCGAATCGGTTTCTTTTTGAATAAAAAGTTATCGGTTCGGCATTTTTTTTTGAAAAAAATCTTTCCAAACAGCCAATGCGACACGAAATGTCGTAATGCGACACGAAATGTCGCCATTCTTCCTTATAGCGAGACGCGCCTTCAATGCCGCTGAAAATCGTTGGCGGCGGCGGTCTCCGATCCTTTCAAACGGAGAAGTATATGGATATGGATATGGAAGAAGAGATCATCGACGCACCGGAACTGGATTACAATCCGGAAAACTCTTATCAGGGCATTGATCAGATTATCGTCCGGACGGTAAAAACCGCTGCGCAGCGGGCGATCGGCAAGGCCGGATACCGGGAACACGACCGGGCGGACATCGAGCAGGAGCTGATGACGGCGGCACTCCTCGGACTCCGGGATAACGACTGCGAAGACACGCAGCCGCCACCGGTCAATCTGGTCAAATGCATCGTTGATCGGCATCTCTGCGGAATGCTGCGCCGGCGTCTGGTTCCCGGCAAAGACTGGCATCGCCGCTGCATTTCCTTGAACGAAGAGGTGTGCTTCGACGGTGAAGAAACCGTCGAGCTGGTGGAATTTGTCGACACCAACCATAAGCTGCTTTTCGGCGCCCTGCCACAACGGGAGTCGTCCAGATCCGAGTTATCCATGGATATGGAAACCTTCTACGCCCACCTGACCGTCGGACAGCGCCGAATGTTCGATTTGCTGCGCCAATATCCCCGTCGCGAAGTGGCGAAAAAGCTGAGAGTCCCGCGCTACTGCATTGATGCCTACATGGAAAAATTGAACGGAATTTTTCGCGAATGGAGAAATTTTCGGTAAAAGATCGTTTCCCGTACCCTTTTTTTCAGCCAAACGTCATCGGTTTTGCAAAAGGTTTTATATAGGCGCCAATGGTGTCCAGCAAAAAGGATTATCAAATGACCAGACCTGATTATCTCATTATCGAACCGACCGAGGAATATCATTCGAAGCGGAGCAGCTTTTTATCGAGCCACGCATTGGCGGATTTCCGGCGTTGCCCGGCATTTTTTCGCGGCAAGGAGACCGGGGCGATTGCCGACGAAGACCGTCCGGCGTATGTGATCGGCCGCGCCGCCCATACGTTGATTCTGGAAGGACGCGAAACTTTCGACGCCGAATATCTCGTCGGCGAGCCGGTAAATCCGTCCACTGGCAAAGCCTACGGCAAGACCACCCAGGCATATCAGGCGTGGTTCGACGAGCAGGAAAAGCCGGTAATCTCTCCGGCTGATTTCGAGTTCATCAAGCGGCTGCAGACGGCGGTCTGGCTGCATCATGAAGCGGCCAATCTGCTCCAGGAAGGCATTGCCGAAGGGGTGATCCGCACCGAATACTGCGGCATACCATGTCAGATTCGCATGGACTTTTTCCATACGGTCAACGGCATTATCGATCTGAAAACCTGCGACAATCTCGACTATTTCGAAGCCGACGCCCGGCGCTTTCAGTACGTTTACCAGGCGGCTTTTTACCGCTCCGTGTTGCGGAAAGTCGCCGGACGCGATTATCCCTTCCATCTGATCGCCGTCGAAAAGCACGAGCCGTTTCGTTGCGGCGTGTGGCTGGTGGCCGAGGACTCGCTGGAACTGGCCGAAGTGGAAAATGTCGCCGCCATCGGACGTCTGAAAAAGTGCCGCTTCGAAAACACCTGGCCGACCGGGTACGAAGATACACGGATTTTATCCATCTAAACTCAAGGAGACCGTATGAACATTGAGCTTTTGAAAACAGCGCCGCCGTTCCGTGACTTGTTCCCGATTAATGAAAAGGTGTTGGACGCGATTTACTGGGACATGCAGAAAAACGGCTATGATCGTAGCCAACCGATCATCGTCTGGGAGAGTCACGACTCTATCGTGATCGACGGACACACTCGGCTACGCGCTGCTAGAAAAGCCGGAATTTTCGAAGTCCCGGTGATGTTGAAGCCGTTCCCGGATGAGAACGCGGCGTTGGAATACGCCATCAAATGTCAACGCAACCGCCGGAACCTAAAGGATTTTGAGATCATGAAATGCATAGAAGAATTAGATAGGCGCGGAAATAAATTGGCAAATTTAGTTCATAATTCTCTCGAAGCGCCAGATGGCGCTTCGAGAAAATCGTCAGAAAGTACAGCGTCTTTGTTAGGTGTTTCGCCACGTAAAGTCGAAAGAGTACGAACCGTAATGGATCGTGCCCCAGAAGACGTAAAGTCGGCAGTCAAATCCGGCCAGATGTCGATCAACGCCGCTTACAATCGGACTATTGAGAAGCCGAAAATTACTCCGCTGACGAAGGATGAACAGGATGCCCTTGCCGACATCCTGAAGCTGGCGCAGGCGCGCCTTTCCGGTCGGTTGTACGACGAACTGACCAAAGCGCTGACCCGGATTTTGACCCGCCACGGCGACGAAAATGAAGAAACCTCAACCCAAGGAGAATAAAGCCATGAGTCTGCTGGAAAACATTCAGTCCGGAAAAAAGCCGATGCCGCCGCGAATCGAAATTTACGGGCAAGAAGGGATCGGGAAGACGACCGTTGGCGCGTCAGCACCGAACGCCATTTTCATTCCCACCGAAGACGGTCAGTCTGAAATCGACTGCCATCGGTTTCCATTGGCCCGGCGGCTGAGCGACGTAACGGATGCGCTCAATGCGTTGCATCAGGAAGCGCATGAATTCCAGACGGTTATAATCGATTCTTTGGACTGGCTGGAACGGTTGATTTTCGATGAAGTCTGCCGCGAATACGGCGTCCGCAGCATCGAAAAGGCCGATGGCGGTTATGCCCGCGGCTACGTTCACGCCTTGACTCACTGGCGAAAAATCCTCGCCATGCTGGATACGTTGCGGAACGAAAAAGGGATGGCCTGCATTCTGATCGCCCATTGTTGCGTTGAGAAATTCGACGATCCGGAAACCGCCGCTTACGACCGCTATGCGCCAAGGTTGCACAAGCACGCCAACGCACTGATTTCCGAATGGGTAGATGCGGTGTTGTTCGCCACTCGTCGTCTGCGAACCCAAAAGGAAGATGCCGGATTCGGACGGGAGCGCACCATTGCCGCGCCCATTGGAGCGGATGGCGGTGAGAGAATTCTGCGGACGGTCGGCGGTCCGGCCTGCGTGGCGAAAAACCGTTTCAATCTGCCTGCCGAACTGCCGTTGTCCTGGACGGCGCTGATGGACGCGATGGCCGGGGCCAACCAATGATCCGGCGTTCATGGGTGATTTACCGGCGGAAGTCGCGGCAGATCGTCAGCCTGGTTCATCACCGGCTGCCCTCGGCGAAAGAAGATCTGCGGCGGCTGAATAACTACTACGAGTCCCGGCGGTATGCCATCCAAGTCACCCGGACGGATACCGAAACCGGTAAAGTCGTCAGCCGTTATCCAAATATTGACCTCATCTCATTACCGGATTTGGAAAGGAGCGATCATGGCTAAATGCGGAGCTAAATGCGAAATTTGGAGCCGTCCCTGCGGCTATTTTCGGCCCGTCGCATACTGGAATAAGGGCAAAAAACAAGAATTTCAAGATCGAAAAGTTTATAAAATCCCCAATAAACCCGAAGGAGAAAAGTAATCATGGCACAGCTTAATTTTGATGCGAACACCGTTGATCCCAATGTCGGATTCGACCCGATCCCCGCCGGAAAGTACAACGCGGTCATCGTCGACTCGGAAATGAAAGCCACCAAGACTGGCGACGGCAAATATCTCGAACTGACCTTCGAAGTACTCGATGGCGAGTTCAAAGGCCGCAAAGTCTGGTCGCGGCTGAACATCAACAATCCTAACGAAAAAGCGCAGAAGATCGCCCATGGCGAACTTTCAGCGATTTGCCGGGCTGTAAATGTGATGGTGCTTCAGGAGTCATCGCAACTGCATAACCGTCCGCTGGAGATCACGGTCAAATGCAAGGAACGCAAGGACAACTCCGAGATCACCAACGAGGTTCGGGTTTACGCCCCGAAGGACGCAGCAACCAATCCAGCTGCACCGACGCCGCAGAAAAACGATCCGCCGCCTTGGACTGGGCGGCGGTGACGCACCGCTGCAGAATTGTCGCTCAAACTTCACTCGCTCCGCTCATTACGGAGCGGTGAAAAACCTATAACTCAATAGAACTTATGATCGTACTTAAATTGCCATATCCGCCTTCGCTGAACCATTATTACCGGCACGTCGGACCGCGCGTCCTGATCAGCCGGGAGGGCCGGTTGTATCGTGAGCGGATCACCGCCATTCTCCGGTCACAGGGCGTGATGCCGATGACCGGTCCGGTCGAGCTGGAGTTAGAGATTTATCCGCCGGATTATCGTCGCCGCGACCTCGACAACACACTGAAAGCGTTACTTGATTCGCTTCAGGCGGCCGGGGCGTATGGCGACGACAGCCAGATCGTGCGGCTGGAGGCATTCAAGCGCGAACCGTTGCCGCCGGACGGCGTGTTGGTCGTCCGGATTTTTCCTCATGCCTGAACCTTTTTCACTTTAACCTTGGAGGGTTATCATGCAATGCCGTTGCCGTAAAATTGCCATTGCCCGTCTGGTGGTCGAACGGATCACCGATTATATCATGTACGAAATTTGCCGGATGTTGATGAACGGCAAAAAACTCGCCAACGTCCGTAAGGAACTGGAATTGCCGCAGGCGGTACTTGAGATGTTCCTCGACGAAATCAGACGTCTGCTGCTCGGCGCCGGGCTGGAGGTTCGGGTGGTCTGATGTTTACTCTTCGACCATATCAGCAACAGGCGGTGGATGCTGTCTATAACCATCTGCGGACGCGGGAGGATAACCCGTGCGTGGTGCTGCCGACCGGTTGCGGAAAGTCCGTCGTTATCGCCCAGATTGCTACCGACGCCGTTCAACGGTGGTTCGGTCGGGTGTTAATCCTGGCTCACGTGAAGGAACTGTTGGAGCAGAACGCCGATAAAATTCAGCGGCTGTGCCCGGAATTGAACGTTGGTATCTATTCGGCGGGACTGAACAGCCGCGATACGCAGCATCCGGTGATCGTCGCCGGAATCCAGTCCGTTTACAAACGCGCCGAGGAGTTGGGACCATTCGATTTGGCGATCCAGGATGAGTGCCACCTTTTATCGCCAGATTCGGATACGATGTACCAGTCGTTCTTTAAAGATATGAAAGAGTTGAATCCGAATCTGCGGATTATTGGTCTTACCGCGACGCCGTTTCGGATGAAAGGCGGGGTGATCTGCAAGTCGGAAAATCTTCTTAACCATATCTGCTACGAGGCCGGGCTTAAGGATATGATCGCGCAGGGATATCTGGCAAAACTGATTTCCAAGAACGGTCGGGCCGAGGCGAACTGGAAAGAGTTGCACATTCGCGGCGGGGAGTTTATCGCCAATGAAGTGGAAGCTGCGATGGATGAAGAGGCGTTGGTCAGCTCGGCTTGTCATGAGATCGTCAGCCTGACCCGCGAGCGGAAATCGGTGCTGATTTTTACCTCTGGCGTGGCGCATTGTCAGCATGTGGCCGAGAAGATCGCGGTTTACAGTTATCAGGAATGCGCGGTGGTTACCGGTGATACGCCCGCCTGGGAACGCGCCGAAATCCTTGCCCGGTTCAAAGGCGAAAAGGTGGCGAACGATTTCTTTGCCGACAAGCCGCCGTTGAAATATCTGGCCAATGTCAACGTACTGACGACCGGCTTTGATGCGGCGAATACCGATTGCGTCGTGCTACTGCGACCGACCAATTCCGCCGGGCTGCTGGTGCAGATGGTCGGCCGCGGCACCCGGCTTCATCCCGACAAAGCGGATTGCCTCGTCCTCGACTACGGCGGCAACATCATGCGGCATGGGCCAGTGGATATGATTCAGGTTAAAGAACCCGGTTCAGGAGGTGGCGGCGAAGCCCCGGCGAAGATGTGCCCGCAATGCCGATCCGTGATTTTCGCCGGTTACCTGATCTGTCCGGACTGCGGTTATGTGTTTCCGCCGTCGGGGAAAAACAAGACTTCGTCCCGCGCCGAGTCAGCCGGCGTTCTGTCCGGTCAAACCAGCTATGCCGATTATGAGATAAAAGACGTTTATTACGCGGTTCATCAGAAGTTTGGCGCACCCGACGACGCTCCGAAAACAATGCGGATCGATTACCATATCGGCATCATGCAACACTTCAGCGAGTGGGTCTGCCCTGAGCATTCTGGCTGGGTACGGGCCAAGTTCGAATCCTGGTGGCGCAATCGCAGCAAAACCCCGCCGCCGCGCAGCGCCGAAGAAGCCGTGAAGCTGGCCTCGGACGGTGCACTGGCGAAACCCCGCAAGATTGTGGTGAAATCCGTGGCCGGAGAAAAGTTCGATCAGGTCATTGATTACGAACTTTCCGCGATCCCGGACTATTCGCTGGAACCCGGCTGGGATGATTCATACAGCGGCAACGATGATTTTCCTAATGATTCCGACGAGGAAATTCCTTTTTGATTTCGCCTTTGGCTGCCGGCAACTCGTTGCTGGACCCCGCCCGGCAAGTTGCCGGTCCCATTGAAATGCTACGCATTTATTAACTTTTAATCAGGAGTAAAACCCATGAACCATGTGCCTGTTTTGTGCTCACGCTGTCACGAAAAATTCATTCCGAGAGGCTATTCGCGTTACGGCCAGATTTGTCCGTGGTGCGAGGAAGCGCTGATCATGGCGGAAAAGGAACTAAGCCGCCAATGCGGTCTGCAGCCGATGACCGAGCTCGATGTTCTCAACTACCTGAAATACTGGGATGAGCCGGTACGTTTCCAAACCGTTTAAACCACAAAGACCGTTTTTATGATACTTCTCGAAACCGCACAATCATATTTAGCCTCGGCCCTGAGCGTCCTGCCGGCAAAGCACCAGAACAAGTGTCCGGCGATCAAAAGCTGGAAGGCGTTTCAGGACCGGCTGCCGACCGCGACCGAAGTCGAAGCGTGGTTTGCCAATGACCATGACGCCTTGTGCGTCGTTACCGGCAAGGCATCCGGTAACCTGGAAATCATCGACTTCGATCACGGCGGCGAACTCTTCGCCGCCTGGTCGGCCTTGGTCGAAGAAAACGCCCCCGGCGTTCTGGATCGCCTGGTGATCGAGCAGACGCCCTCCGGCGGCTGGCACGCGGTCTACCGCTGCGAAGCAGAAGTTTCCGGCAACCTGAAGCTGGCCCAGGGGGAGCGCGACGGCAAGCTGACCACGCTGATCGAAACCCGCGGCAACGGCGGTCTTTTCCTGTGCGCTCCGACCCCGAAATATGAGCTGGTGCAAGGCGCGTTTACCGCTATCCCGACGCTTTCATCCGACGAACGCGATATGCTTCTTGGCGCGGCCCGACAGCTCAACGAGCACTGGGTGAAAGCCGAACCGGAATCGGCGCAACGCATCCCGGTTTCCGGTCTACTGCCCGGCGAGGATTTCAACCGACGCGGCGACGTCAAAGCCCTGCTGGAGAAGCATGGCTGGAAGTATCTGTACCATAAAAACGACAATGACTATTACCGCCGTCCGGGTAAGACTTCTGGCGGCTGTTCGGCTTCGTTGAAAGATCGTACCTTTTTCGTGTTCAGTTCCAACGCCACGCCGTTTGAAGCCTGGAAAAGCTATTCGCCGTTCGCCGTTTACGCGCATCTCGAACACTACAGCGACTATTCCTTTGCCGCCAGAGATCTGGCCTCGCAGGGCTATGGCGAGCCTCTCCCTGAACCGAACAGCAAGGTGGATATTTCGGCGATCGTTACACCAAATAAGGAAATCATTGTGCCGCCACCCGGGCCCAGGAATCTGCGGACGCTGCTGGAGCAATGCCCGACACTACGCAAACCGATCATCCATGGTCTGCTCCGCGAAGGCGAGACCATGAACGTAATCGCTCCGGCGAAAACCGGTAAAAGCTGGCTGGTCATCGACCTGGCTATCTCCGTCTGTACCGGCATGCCGTGGCTGGGCATGCCCTGCGAACCGGGCAACGTTCTGATTCTGGACAATGAACTTCACGGCGAGACCTCGGCGAACCGCATTCCCAAGGTGGCCGAGGCGCGGAACGTCCGTTTGAGCCTCCTGTACGACCGGATTTTCATTGACAACCTGCGCGGTCGGCTGATGGACATCCTGTCGCTGAACAAGTATTTCGAACAGTTCAAACCGGAGCAGTTCAAAGTTATTATTCTCGATGCCTTTTACCGTTTCCTGCCTGCCGGTACCGACGAAAACGACAACGGCGCAATGGCGAGTATTTACAACCGCATCGATCATTACGCCGATCTGTTGAAGTGTTCGTTCGTGCTGATTCATCACACCAGCAAGGGCAATCAGTCGATGAAATCCATTACCGATGTCGGGGCCGGTGCGGGAACCCAGGCGCGCGCCACCGACAGTCATTTCGTGCTGCGGCATCACGAGGAACCCGGCGTGGTGGTAGTTGAGGCGGTGGTTCGCAGCTGGCCGCCCCTGGCTCCGTATTGTCTCCGCTGGAGTTTTCCGGTCTGGATGCCCGACCGCGAGCTCGATCCGTCCCGGTTGCTCGGCATGCGGCAGGAACGCGACATCACACCCCGGAAGGACATGGAACCGGGCGAGTTCACGGCGATGTTCTTTCACGAAAATCCCATCAGCAAAGCCCGGATTTTTGAGTTGGCCTCGCTGGAAGGTCTGACGCAGCAGCGTATCAAACAACTGTTGCAGCTGGCGGTGGAATCCGGCCTTTTATATCGCTGGATCATGCCGGACAAATCCGTCGGGTTCGCCACGGAGCCGCCGCCGGAAGACGAATCGGCCAAGATAAAAATCATCACCGAAATCATCAAAAACCCCGGCCTGACCAATGCCGAACTGGCGCAAAAATTCAACGTCACGGACCGCTGGATTCGGCGGATCAGGATGGCGATCGGGTTATAAAAATAGCTAACAAATATAGCGGAACTCATGTCGGAACTCCCCGAAATATGAGTTCCGGGGCGAGTTCCGAAAAAACATGGAGTTCCGGCTTGGGTTCCGCTTGTAATATGTTGATAATACGCTCAATGCAACAAAACGGAACTCCCCGCGGAACTGCCCAAAACATGAGTTCCGACATGAGTTCCGAGTTCCGCGACGAGTTCCGAGGCTAACGTGCTGATAATCAAAGCGATGGACAAAACGGAACTCATGTGTTGAAAACTCCCCCCCTAAAGGGGGGAAACGCGGGGCTATGAAAGCCCCGGCGTTATCCCCCGGCCTTTAGGGTTCCGCGCGTGGACTGGGCCGAGTGAAATTTATGATCGCCGTCGGACTGGCTATATCGCAAAATGAGAGCTTATGAATACCAAACCAAACAGGAGTCGAAAACCATGAAATCATATGCCAATGCCAAGGAAGTGCTGCCGAAACGGCTGTACGAGGAAATCAAAGAACATTTCACCGGACTGCTTTACGTTCCCGGTGACAACTCCTACGATGCCGGCAAGGGGGAGATCGTCATCAGCCTCGCCAAGCAGGGAGCCGACACCGCGGAGATCGCCAATATCATGGCGCTTTCCACTCGGCGGGTCAATCAGATTCTCAAAGGAAAGCGTAAGCGCAAAACCCAAATGGAATGGGTGGGATAGAACGCGCCGCGATGCCCCGCCGTCGCGCAATGACGAGTTCCAGCGTCATCACCGCGCCTCGACGACGGAACGCGGCAGCGCCCCGCAGCGGCGCGAGCCAGGGGCGTCCGCGAAGATCAATATCGGTTGATGCCGAGGCGAATGGTTCCTCCCCCGGAGGTCTTGCTTTGAGGCTGCCGGAAGGGGTCTTCTCTTACCGCACAGTTTGTTTACCTGTCCGCTTTTCGCAGTTCCGCTGATTTGCAGGCGGTTACGAGGCCGAATCGGACAGGCCCGGCCTGTCCGGTTTTTCGTTTCGGACCGACGCCGCGTTTTCGGAGAATCCGTCGAACGCCAATGCAGACACGACGGTTTTGAGGCTGAATCCGGTATCCCCAAGCGCCGAGCCGAAAGTAAATGTCCAATTCGCCTGACGTAGATTTTTGACTTCGCCGCTCGGAGCCGTGAAAACGGGGCTAAAAAAGCAGCCGATAGGACATTTGAAACGCGGCTAATCTTTTCGTCACCAAAGCATTGTAAAACCATGTCCTCATGTCTCAAAACGGCGTTGGGGCAATTGGACATTTGCCGCTTCCAGGGGCGATTCGTCCTTTTTACAGATTTTCAACCGTCAATCACAAGGAGTAAGTCAATGACGAATGAACCGCCAACCCAACAACCGGTCCCGGCCTTCCGGCGCGTGGCCGACTATCTGAAAAGCAGGATTCGCTTCGGCGATTACCGTCCCGGCGAGTTGCTGCCGAGCATGGAGGAAATCGCTCGCCGGTTTCAAATTCACCGCCACACGGTGGAAATCGGGATCAAGTTGCTTCAGGATGAAAACATCGTCGTCAGCCGCCAAGGCGAAGGGACGCGGGTAAAGGAAGCTCCGCAACTCAAAACCGTGGCATTGTTGTTGCCAGATACCGAGTCCGAGCACTGGCAGCGGGTATCAAAAGAGATTGCACTGATCCTCCAATGTTCCGGATGGAAACTGGATGTGCATTCGCATCGCGGCAGCGCCTGGACATTCCGAAAACTGGTTCGAAAGATTGCGTCCGGTCGCTATGCGGGGGCATTGATCGCGGCAAGCCATGCTCTGATTAATGGCTCCGCGCCGCTGGCTGCTCTGGTAAAAGACGGCTTGCCAGTCACCTTCATCGGCCACGGTCTGGACGGTATTGATTGTTGGACTGTTGACGACGGCGACTTTGCCGGCGGATACCATGGAACGAAGCATCTGCTCGAGTGCCGTTTCAAACGTATCGGCCTGATCGGTTGCAAACTGTACAACGGCGAAGACTTCATTCAAGGTTGCCGTCAGGCGCTGTATGAAGTCAACCGTGAGCCGTCTGCCACCGGGTATGCCGACGATGAAAAGCATGCGTTGCGCCTGCTGAAATCGTGGCTGGAGTCGGATGATATTCGTTTGGATGCAGTGTTTTTTCATCGCGTCGAGCACGCCCAGCCGGCATTCGGCTATCTGCAATCGAAGCGGATTCAGATCGGCGGCAGCATGGGCTTCATTACTTTCGACGATACCCTGTTTCATCGGCTGACGATTCCGTCGCCGACCGCCATTCGACGCTACCCGGAAAAGCTGGCTCGGCGGATTGCCGACACGTTTTTAGCCCAGTTATCACTTCCGTTCGAGCAGCGGAATTTTGCCAGGAGCATCGAAGCCCAGATTGGTCTCGACATCGGGCGCGCCACCGGAGATCGCCGCATCAGAAAAGTATTCTATGCGGAAAATCCTTACGGCGGCAGACAGGAATAGGGATTTCGATTGCTTACGGCAACAGGAACTCGTCATAATTTTCCGGCGTGACCAAGCCAGTCTCGGCAGCCGGATAGGCTTTCAGAAAAGTTTGCGGAATCTTCGCCTTGGTACGCGGATTCGATTTGATCTCCCAGGCATGAAGCTGTCCTTGCGCTTCTTCAAGGTAGTCGATTTCATGACTTTGCGGAGCCATGGTCCGCCAGAAGAAAGAGCGTGGCGGAAACGGCTGATTCAGATTCTTTTTCAGCCGCTCGAGAATGAGATAGTTCTCCCACATGCCGCCGGCGTCGCTTCTGGAAGCCAGCGGCGTGAAGTTGTTGATGACGGCGTTGCGGATACCGAGATCATAGAAGAAGATTTTGAATCCCTTCTTGATCTCGTTTCGGAGATTGCCGCTGTATGCTCCGAGCGGAAAAACGATGTAGCATTGGGTTAAGAGTTCGATATAGCGTTCGACGGTTTTGCCGTCCGTGCCGGTCAGCCCGGCCAGTTCGCTGTAACTCACTTCCGATCCGATCTGCATTGCCAACGCGCGGATGAGTTTGTCGAGAATGCTCGTCCGGCGGAGCCCGTCCAGCGCGTAAATGTCTTTGAACAGGTAGCTTCCGGCCAGTTCGCTCAGCCGTTGCTGTTCATCGCCGGGATTGGCGACGACATCAGGATAGCTGCCGAAGAGTATACGTTTTTCGCGTTCCTGTTTTTCCGCAAAAAGTCCCTGTTCTTCGCACAGTTCGCCAAAAGAAAACGGAAGCAGTCGGTACTCGAACTTCCGTCCGGTCAGTGGTTCGGCCGTCCGATTCATCAATTCGAAGGAGGAGGATCCGGAGGCGATGACTTGAACGTCCGGCAGTTCGTCGGTTACCAGCTTCAGGGCCATGCCGATGTTTTCAACACGTTGCGCTTCGTCCAACACCAGGATTTTCCGGTGGCCGAGCAAACGTTTCCAGTTGGCGGTCGTGATTTGAACCAGCGTATTGCGCGTATCGGGATTGTCGCCGTTCATCCAGAGGATGTCATCGCCGTACTCTGCGGTCAGATGCCTGATCAAGGTTGTTTTTCCGCATTGACGCGGACCGTACAGCATCAGCGCCTTCCCGGAGAAGAGACGGCGTTTCAGTTCCGGTTCCAAGGTTCGGTTGATGTATTTCATGCATCACCCCTAAGTGCAGATTTAAGGTTGTAAAACCTAAAATACTCAATGATTTTCGGAATTCAAGTCAATAATTCCGTATTTCAACCAACAAAAAAGGAGTCTCCTATGCAAATCGAACAGAGAAACATCGACGAAATCATTCCGTATGAAAAGAATCCCCGCATCAATGATAAGGCGGTAGACGCAGTGGCGGCGTCCATCCGGGAGTTCGGATGGCGGGCTCCGATCGTCGTCGACAAAGACATGGTGATCATATGCGGTCACTCCCGATGGAAGGCCGCGAAAAAGTTGGGGTTGACAGAAGTTCCGGTTCATATCGCCACCGATCTTTCCCCAGAAAAAGTCAAGGCTTACCGCATCGCCGACAACCAGACCGGGAACCTTGCCGAATGGGATTATGAATTGCTGCCGCAGGAATTGCTGGAACTCCAGGGGATGGATTTTGATCTATCGTTGCTGGGCTTCGATGAGTCGGAACTCGATAAGATTCTCCATGGCGACGACGTGGTTGCCGCCGGGGAAACCGATCCCGACGAAGTACCGGAAACGCCGGATATTCCGGTCAGCAAGGCGGGGGAAATCTACCAGTTGGGAACTCACCGTCTGATGTGCGGCGATGCTACGAAGTTTGACGATGTCAAGGCGTTGATGGACGGCAAAACCGCCGACCTGCTGCTGGAAGATCCGCCGTATAACGTTGCCTATGAAGGCGGCACCGGGATGACGATCCAGAACGACAACATGGACGATGCGGCGTTCGCCAATTTCCTGACGGCGGCCTTTACCAATGCCGTCGAAGTTATGAAGCCAGGGGCGTCGTATTACATTTTTCACGCGGATTCCGAGGGGTACAACTTCCGGGGTGCGTGCCGGGCGGCGGAACTTCAGGTGCGCGAGTGTTTAATCTGGAAAAAAGACTCGCTGGTGTTGGGGCGTCAGGATTATCAATGGCAACACGAACCGGTCCTTTACGGATGGAAGGATGGTTCGCCGCACCGCTGGTTTTCGGATCGCAGCCAGACCACGATTCTGGAATTCGACCGCCCTAAACGGAGCGAATTGCATCCTACCACAAAACCCGTCGAGATGTTGATCTACCTGCTGAAAAATTCATCGCAACGTGGAGAGTTGATCTTAGACTGCTTCGGAGGCAGCGGAAGCACACTTATCGCGGCGGAACAGACGGGCAGAGTCGCTCATCTGATGGAACTCGACGAAAAGTATTGCGACGTGATCCGCAAACGCTGGGCAGAGTTTGTCCACGGCGAAGGCTGTGACTGGCAGGCGCTGACGCCCGTGATCGAAGCGGAGGTTGCGCATGGAGAGTAGCCCCATCAAAATCTCGGCCTTGAACGTGGCCGACTTGGCGACGTTGCTGCGGCGTTCGGGTAGCCGGACGATCTCGGAAGACGCCATCTGCCGCGATATCGAAAACGGCGCCCCGGCCAACCCGGACGGCACCGTCAATCTCATCAATTACACCGCCTGGCTGGTAAAGGAGAGCGCTGATTATGTCGATGGAACTGTTTAAACTCAGGCCGATAGACTTGACCCGGCTGCTGAACTCGACGCCGCTGGGGCCGGTCATCAGCGACCGTCAGCTGCGGCGGCACCGGGAACGCGCGGGATTCCGCATTTCCGACGAGGGCGGGCAGACCGTGAATCTGTTCAAGTACGCCGCCTGGATGCGGGATTATTATCATCAACGCCGGGAGATGTCGTCAGTCGATTACGAGGCGATGAAGGAGGCGGCCCGGCAGCGCAACCTGACCGCATCTCAGAAAGGACGGGACATCAAGGAAATCCCGGAAGTCGTCGATCCGGAACGCAAGGCGATGTGCGAACGCGACTTCCGTCTATTCTGCGAGACCTACTTTCCGGAAGCCTACGTGTTGGCCTGGTCGCCGGATCATTTGAAAGTGATTGCTCGGATTGAACAGGCGGTGTTAATGGGAGGACTGTACGCCTTGGCAATGGCGCGCGGTTCGGGTAAAAGTACAATAGCAGAATCCGCCTGCATCTGGGCGATGCTGTACGGGCACCGTAACTTCATCGTTCTGATTTCGGCCACGGAAACGGCGTCATTGGAAATGCTGGAGTCGATCAAAACCGAGCTCGACTGCAATGAAAGGTTGCTGGATGATTTCCCTGAAGCGGTCTATCCGATTCGCTGCATCAAGGGCATCGCGAATCGTTGCGCCGGGCAACTATGTATGGGCGAACGTACCAGGATTCGCTGGGGTGCGAACGAGATTATTCTGCCGACGATCAAGGGCAGCAAAGCTTCGGGCGCAATCATCCGGGTAGCCGGGATCACCGGGCGCATTCGCGGGATGAAGTTCAAACGTCCCGATCAGGCTAAGCCGGTACGTCCTTCGCTGGTGATTATCGACGATCCGCAGACTTCGGAGTCGGCGCATTCCAACGAGCAGACGAGAAAACGAGTCCGGGTGCTTTCCGGGGACGTCCTTGGGCTGGCCGGTCCGGGACAGAAAATCTCCGGAATTATGCCGTGCACCGTAATCAGGCCCGGCGATATGGCGGATCAGATTCTGGACCGCAAAACCCACCCGGATTGGAACGGCGAACGGACGAAGATGGTGTATAAATTCCCCTCGAATGAAAAACTGTGGAATCAGTACGCCGATTTGCGAGCGGAAAGTTTGCGGACGCAGGGTGATTTTGTCGAGGCGACGGAGTTCTACAAAGCGCACCGCCAGGAAATGGACGAAGGAGCGGTCATCTCCTGGGAAGAGCGGTACAACTATGACGAATTGAGCGCGATTCAGCATGCCATGAACCTGAAGTTTCAGGATGAGGCCGCCTTTTACGCAGAGTACCAGAACGAGCCGCTGCCGGAAAATCTGGACGAAGACTCGATCATGTCAGCCGGGGAAATCGCCGCGAAACTCAACCGCATGAAACGCGGTGAAATTCCGGTCGGCTGCAATTATCTCACCATGTTCGTGGACGTCCAGAAAGAGTTGCTCTATTATCTGGTGGCCGCCTGGGAAGACTGCTTTACCGGGTACGTTGTCGACTACGGTGTGTATCCGGAACAGGGGAGAAGATATTTCCTGCTGCGCGATGCCCGTCCGACTTTGCAGGATGCGGTTCCGGGAACCGGGCTGGAAGGCTGTGTCTATTCCGGACTGGAGGCTCTCACAGAAAACCTATTACCCCAGGAATGGAAGCGGGATGACGGGGCAATGTTGCGGATCGATCGTTGCCTGATCGACGCCAACTGGGGCCAGACGACCGATGTCGTCTACCAATTCTGCCGACAGAGCCGCCACTCGGCGATTTTGCTGCCCAGCCATGGCCGCTATGTCGGCGCCGCCTCAAAACCGATGAATGAATACCGGAAACAACCCGGTGATCGCATCGGGCACAACTGGATGATTCCTAACGTCAGAGGCAAACGCGCAGTCCGCCACGTGCTGTTCGATGCGAACTACTGGAAAAGTTTCATTCATGCCCGTTTTTCCGTGGGGATGGGCGACAAAGGATGCCTGTCGCTGTACGGCGAGCAGCCGATTATTCACCAGCTTTTATCCGAGCACCTGACGGCGGAATACCGGGTAAAAACCGAAGGTCGGGGCCGCAAGGTTGACGAATGGAAGCTGCGTCCGGAGGCGTCGGACAATCATTGGCTGGACTGTTTAGTCGGCTGCGCGGTGGCGGCATCGATGCAGGGCGCGGTACTGCCCGGTACCGGCGGATCGGGGCAGCCGCTGCGTCCGCAGAAGCGGTTGGACTTGGGCAATTATCCGCGCCAAAACATGACTTCGGACGTGAAAAAGCGGAAATTCCTCGATCCGGCGGCTCCGCGAACCCGGTTGCTTTAAGCTCGAAAAAAAGAAATTTCGGTAAAAGATCGTTTCTCGACCCCTTTTTTTCAGCCAAGACATGCCGTTTTTGCAAAAGGTTTTATATAGAGGGCCGCGTCATGCCCCAAAAGGAGTGCGATATGGATACGACGAAAAAGCCGGAAAGCGGCGATCTTGATGAAGCGGTGAAAATCTTGGCAACTGGCATCGTCCGGGCACGTCAGAAAAAGAAGGACGCAAAGTAATGCGGTATGGCAGTATCTGCAGCGGCGTTGAAGCCGCGACTTTAGCTTGGGAACCCTTGGGCTGGCAGGCGGCGTTTTTTGCCGAAGTCGAGCCGTTCCCCTGTGAAGTGCTGCGGCAGAAGTTTGGCGCTACTAAACCGCTGCGTCCGCTCGATCCGAATGCGGCGACTTCGGAAGCGGATCGCAAGCAACGCGAAAGCTGGAAGCGGTACATCGCCAAGATGCCGGAAGGCGGAAAAGTCAGGAATATTGGAGACTTTACCAGGATTGAGAAGGAGGATTATGACGGAGACATTGACCTGCTCGTCGGGGGAACATGCTGCCAAAGTTTTTCAGCGGCGGGCGCTCGAAAAGGACTTGCTGATCCCAGAGGCGAACTCTCGTTGGAGTTTGCCAGATTGGCTTTCCGCACTGGAGCGCGTTGGACTTTGTGGGAAAACGTTCCGGGCGCATTGCATCAAGATTCAGGCCGTGCCTTTGCCTGTATCCTCTCCAGTTTATGCGGCTGGGAAGTTGAAGTGCCAGTCGTCGGAAGCAGTAAAGGCGAACCCGTGCGGCGCTGGTTCAACTCCGGAATCGTTGCCGGAGCCCACGGCTGCTACGGACTGGCATGGCGAATTATTGACGCTCAGTACGCCCGAGTGGACGGTTTTCCGAGGGCCGTCCCGCAGCGACGTCGGCGTCTCTTCCTTATCGGATGTGCTGGAGGTTGGGAACGTGCCGCGGCGGTACTTTTTGAGTCCCCGGAGTTGCTTGGGAATACTCCGCCGCAGCGCCAAACGGGGTCGGGCGTTGCCCGAAATCTTACGGCGAGCCTTGGTGGCGCAAGTGGAAAAGAGCAGCAGTTCACTTTCGTAGACGGCAGCGGCAACCCATTGAATGCCCTGTGTATGGCGCATGGTCAAGGCGGCGCGGAGGTGATGGCCGATCACGCTCCGACGTTGAGTTGCAACCATGAAGCACCGATCGTCTGCCGGGAATCGGGACAGGGATTCTGGCAGAAAGATGAAGCGGCGGGAACCGTGAAAGTCAACGGTGCGGAACCGACGACGGTAGTGTGTTACGATGCCCGAGGCATGGGAAACGGCGAAGTTTCGCCGAACATCACGGGAGATCATGCGTCCAGGACAAATGATTATTTGCCGGTGGTCGTCGAGGAGAAAGGCTCGTTCGGATTTCTGCCGGGACAAGGTTCCGGAGCCGGTTCCATCGGCTTTGAAAAAGAGTTGTCGCCGACGCTTCGCAGCAGTTGTGATTCCTACGGCGTCCTCAGTTTCGGGATCGCGGAAAATATCATTGACCGATTGCCGGAAAACGGCGGCAACGGCAGCGGAGTGAATAAAGATGTGCAGTTCACGTTGAACGCGACCGGTGTTCACGGCGTCTGCTGCTTCACCCAGAACGATGCCGGGCGGGATTGCTCCGACAATCTCGCTCCCACTTTGCGGAGCGGCGGTATTGACGGTGGAGCCATCAATTCGGCGATTGCCGCGCACGGAACCGTGCGGCGGCTGACTCCGGTTGAAGCCGAACGGCTGATGGGTTTTCCGGATAATCATACTTTGATCGAATGGAATGGTAAGGCGGCAAGCGAGTGTCCGGACGGCCCCAGATACAAAGCCTGCGGCAATAGCATGTGCGTTAATTCAATGAAGTGGTTGGGCATGCGGATTCAAATGGTGGAGGATTTTTACCATGAGTGAACCTGACTTGGAGCAGAAGATTCGGGAGAATGCGTCCGGTCCGAAAAGCGCCCGGAGCGATGCCGGCGAAGTCCAGCAGCATGCGTTGCCGGAGCAGATCGAAGCGGACCGCTATCTGAATTCGAAAGCAGCCATGAAGAAGCGTGGTCCGGGTTTCAAAATCACCAAGATGTCATCCTCAGGAGCATAACTTTGTTTAACTTTTTGACCACCATTTTTAAAGGCAAAGCCAAGGCGGAGTCCACGTCGCTGGAACGGTCCGGGCGAATCGTTCGGGCTCGTTTCGACGCGGCGCAGACCACGCACGATAACCGTCGTCATTGGGCGGCTGCGGAGTGCCTGAGCGCTGATGCCGAAGCCTCGCCGAGCGTGCGGCAAACCCTGCGCAACCGCGCCCGCTATGAGATTTCCAATAACTCGTATGCGAAAGGAATTGTGCTGACGTTGGCGAACGACACCATCGGCACCGGGCCGCGCTTGCAAATGCTGACTGAGTACGACGAACTGAACCGGCAGATTGAGCGGGATTTCATGATGTGGTCGGCGGCGGTACGTCTGCCGGAAAAGTTGCGGACGATGCGCATGGCACGTTGCCAGGATGGCGAAGCGTTCGCAATCATGGGAACCAATCCGCAGGTGCCGCACGAAATTCAACTTGACCTGATGCTGGTGGAAGCCGATCAGATCACCAGCGGCTTCGGTCTGAGTCTGGATGAACACGAAGTCGACGGCATCATCATGGACGATTTCGGCAATCCGGATTCATATCGGCTGTTGAAATATCATCCCGGCGGAACGCAGTTCGGGCGGTTTGATGACGCATTGATGATTTCGGCCAAATCGATGCTGCACTGTTTTCGTATGGATCGGCCGGGCCAGCATCGCGGCATCCCGGAACTGACGCCGGCGTTGCCGATCTTTTCGCAGTTACGGCGGTTTACCTTGGCGGTGCTTTCGGCAGCGGAAGCAGCAGCCGATTTTGCCGGAATTTTGTACACTGATGCACCGGCCAACGGCGAGGCCGACGATGTCGATCCAATGGCGCTGGTTGAACTCGAACGGAACATGCTGCTGACGATGCCGGGCGGCTGGAAGATGGCGCAGCTCGACCCCAAGCAACCGGCAACAACGTATGCGGAATATGTGGATAAACTGATCGACGAAGCGGTGCGTTGTATTGTCATGCCGGCAATTATTGCGAAAGGCAGTGCAGCCGGCAGCAATTACTCGAGCGCCCGACTCGACATTCAGCAGTACTTTCGCTATCTGCGCGTGGATCAATCTTTTATCGCATCGTCAGTACTTGATCGGGTGCTGGCTGCTTGGCTCCGAGAATTTTTTCTCCTTCATTCACCGGATGATTTCGCCATTCGCTATCCGCTCCCTCATCATACGTGGTTTTGGGACGGCGGGGCGATCATTGATCCTTACAAAGAAAGTAAGGCGTTGGAGGTCAGGCTAAAAAACCATGTTAGCACATTGGCGTCTGAATTCGCACTTATGGGGCGAGATTGGGAAACAGAATTACGGCAACTGGCACGTGAAAAAAAGCTGATGCAGGAACTTGGATTGAATGATTCGGAGGTGATTCCGGCGGTTGATGAAAAAACGGTAGACGAGGAGGCCGAAATGGCGGAAGAAGAATAACGGCAGGACAAACCATGGCAAGGCAAGGTGAACTTTTAACCTAAAAACAAGGAATGAAGCATGGAAGAATTTCTGTTGATCGAAGCCGCCGCGGACGGCGGCAATCCGAAGGTAGTCGGGTTGGCCTACGGCGGCGGCAAAATGAATCTGCCGGGCTGGAAATTTCCGGTGGTGGTCGATTTGGGCGGCTTGGAATTGCCGGAAAGCGTACCGCTACTGGCCAATCATGAGAACAAAGTCAACTCCCGTGTCGGTCTGGTAGTTGCCAAGGTGGTGAATAACACCCTGGAAATCGAGGGCGATATCGTTGCCAAGGGTGATCAGGCCGACGGCATTGTCGAACAGGCGAAAGCCGGGGCCGATTGGCAGCTCAGCATCGGCGCGGAAGTGGTCGAATCCGAGCTGGTAAAGAACAAACGTACGGTTAACGGCCAGGAGCAGACCGGCCCGTTTTACCTGATTACCAAGTCGGTATTGCGGGAAGTGTCGGTGCTCCCGTGCGGTGCCGATGCCGGGACCCGGCTGAAAGTGGCAGCGAGTTTCGATCTCGGCAAAGAACCGGAAGAAAAAGTACCGGAAACGCCGGTTCAGGCGAACGCGGAATCCGGTGTTAAACAGATTCAAACTACCGCCGAAAGCGGCGTAAAAACCATTCAGGATGCCACTGACAACGGCATCAAACTGATCCAAGCGGCTGCCGATGGCGGCATCAAAACGATGAAGGAGAATCATACTGTGGAAAATGACAAGAAAGTTGAGCCGAAAGTTCAGGCGGAAAGCGGAAAGGACATCGTCGCGGATGCTGATGTCGCCGTTCAGGCGATCCGTGCCGAACGCGAACGGGTGTCCCAGATCCAGGCGATCTGCAACGGCGAATTTGCCGACCTGGAAAAACAGGCCGTCAGCGGCGGCTGGACACCCGAGGAAACTTCGCAGAAAGTTCTGAAAGCCCTGCGCGATTCCAGACCGACCGCCGATGTAAATATCGTGGTCAAACGTCAGCCGATGGGCGACAATATGCGGAAGAAAATCGAGACGGCGATGTGTCTGCGCGTCGGCGTCCATGCGGATGATCTGGTTTCCAGCTACGGCGAGGAAATCGTCGAGGCCGGGACCGCCGACATGGATATGCCGGTTAAACAGCTTCTGATTGAGTGCCTGAAAATGGAAGGCATCGAACCGCCGCGTTCGTTCGGTAACGAGACCATTCAGGCGGCGCTTTCGACGGTAAGTTTGCCGGGAATTTTGAGCAACGTTGCCAATAAAAAACTGCTGAATTCGTTCCAGGCGCAGCCGATTATCGCCACGAAATTGTGCAGCGAAGGCGACCTCTCGGACTTCAAGGAAAACCAGCGGTTTCGTTTGACCGACGTCGGCGATCTGGAAACCATCGCGCCGGACGGCGAGATCAAGGAAGGCGGCGTTTCCGAAGAAAAAGCCACCAACCAGCTCGACACCTACGGCAAAAAGTTTTGTCTGACCCGGAAAATGGTGATCGATGACGACCTCGGAGCATTCATGAAAGTTCCGACCGCGATGGGCAATCGCGCGGCGCGTCTGATCGATCAGCTTTTCTTCCGGCGTCTGCTGGCGAACCCGGCGCAGTCGGACGGTAGCGCGCTGTTCCACGCGGTTCACAAGAACCTGCTCACCGGAGCAGACAGTACGCTGACCGCCGAAGGCCTGCGCCTCGCGATCAAGTTGTTCCTGGATCAGGTTGATTCCGACGGCGAGCCGATCAGTATCGAGCCGAAGTTCCTGCTGGTGCCGACCGCGTTGAAGCACACGGCCATCGAACTGACCAAAGGCGCGACGCTGATTATGTCCGGCGGCGGTGATACGCCGTCCATCCGTCCGGCGCTGAACGTGCTGGCCGATGAAGAACTGGAGGTCGTGAGCTCGCCGTACCTCTCGAACATCAAGTATCCCGGCCACAGTGAAACCGGCTGGTTCCTGTTCGGAAGTCCTTCTCAAATCGACACATGCGAGATTGGATACTTGAAGGGACGCCGTACTCCGACGGTCGAACGCGGCGACAGCGATTTCAACACGCTGGCCCTCTGGTTTCGCGTCTATTTCGACCTCGGCGTCCGCGAGCAGGATCATCGCGGCATGGTCCGTAGCGCGGGTGTGTAAGCGAGAGAAAAGAGAGAGTGAATCGCCTCTATCGCCGGCGGGGCGACCGGCAAGGTGCCGGTGCCGGATACTTGGCGGGATTCGGCGGAAATATCCGCTCGAATTCCGCCAAGGGACGCCAATTAAGAAAACATGGAGATGAAGAATATGATCGCACGATATGTGTTTCGCGGGGAAATGATCGATTACACGCCGGCTGCCGATGTCGCGGCCGGGAGCGTGGTGGTGATTGGGAATATTATCGGCATTACCAAGCTCGATATCAAGGCCGGCACGCTCGGTTCGCTGGCTCTCGTCGGAGTTTATGAAATCGTTAAAGCCACCGGGGACGGGACTGCCGTCACCAAGGGTCAGAAAATCTACTGGGATGCGACCAATCAGAAAGCCACCCCGGTGGCGACCGGGAATGTGTATCTCGGTGATGCGATTGCCGCCGCCGAGGCTGCCGGTACGAAAGTTATGGTTCGGCTGGGCGGGTTGTCTCTGCCGGATGCGGATACTGCCATCGCCAGTCTGATCGACAACTCCGGCGGTATTGCGGCTGCAACCATCGCCGCCGTAACCGATGTGGCGACTGCCGCCAACGCCATCGCAGGCAACACGGCAAAAATCAACGCGATTCTCGCCGCGCTCCGAGCTTATGGCGTGATCGCCGCGAACTGATGGCCAACCTGATCAAAAATGCCATGGCCTGGCTGGAGGCGCAACGACGGGAGCATCTCACCATTCCTATACTATATAGGCGCGGAGATGCTTCCGTCTCGATCACCGCCACAGTCGGCAAGACGGTGTTCAAAGTCGTCGACGACTACGGACGGTATCAGCACATCGAAAGCCGCGATTACCTGATTCACGCCGCCGATCTGATTCTGAACGGGCAAACCGTCCTGCCTCAATCCGGGGACGAAATCGAAGAAAACGGCTTCGTTTACGAGGTCATGGCCCCGAACGGCGAACCGGAGTGGAGATACTCCGACAGTTACCGCCAGTGTCTTAGAATACACACCAAACTTACAGGAAAAACAGAGTAATGAATGCAATCAGCAAAGTCCCTTTTTACGGCAGCAAGATTCCGGTGATCGAAAAAGACGGAATCCAATATGTGTCCATGAAACCGATTGCCGAAGCCCTCGGATTGGCGTGGAAAAATCAATATGAGATCATCCGACGCGACCCAGTTTTGAGTTCAACCATCCTCGTGACAGGGATGGTTGCCGAAGACGACAAGACGCGTGAAATGGTTTGCCTGCCATTGAGCTATCTGAACGGTTGGTTGTTCAAGATTCCGGCGAGCCGTTATACCGGTTGCCGCAGGGATGCAATTCTAAAATATCAGCGGGAATGCTACCAGGCGCTCTACCGACATTTCCATAAGGACCAACCGTGTTCCAACAATATGAAGAAAATCATCGAAGCGATCACCGCCGAAGCGGCTCGGAAAGAGAACACCATTTCGGCGCTGAAAACCCAGGTGATACGCCTGCTGGAACTGCTCGGCGTGGCCACTTCCGAACCGTTCGTCGAGGGACACTGTCGCTGTACCTGCAAGGGCGCACGTCCGGCTTCTCGAGCGGAGTTCTTTCAGATTCTCCGGGAACTGCTGCCGAACGAAGACCCGATCAAATAATTATGGAGGAACACTATGCCGAATGGAAGCGATAATCCCGATTTGCGGGATGTTTGGAATGCCGTAAATGCGGCCCGAATGGATATTTCGGAGATGAAAGGAATGCTCAATGTTCATTTTTCCGACCTCAATATTCACCATCATCCACCGTGCCATGCCGCTGAAGATATGAGAAAAACCATGTTATCGGCTGCGGGGGCCGCGTTGCTGGCGTTATTGGCGGCAGTGGGGTCAATCGTCACGGCGTTGTTGAGGTAAAAATGGCGGTTGTAATCGAAATAGCCAATGCGGTGGTGGCCGAACTGAACCGGAATGAGGCGTTCTCCGGGAAGTTCACAGCGGAGATGAATCTGCTGCCGGAATTCGAGCTCAAAGACATGAAAGTGTTGCGGGTAACCGTAGTGCCGAAGTCGCTGAAAGTTGCCGCGCAGAGCCGCGATGCGTCGGGAAAAGAGATCGAGATTGACATCGGCGTGCAGCAGCGAACCGTGGAGCCGGATCGGCTGGCTGAACTGTTGCAACTGGTCGAAGACATCATGGCGGTGTTCGACCGGAAACGCCTGGCGGACTATCAATCGGCGCTGTGCGTCAAGGTTGCCAACGACCCGATTTACGACCCAGAACATCTGCGGCAGATGCGGCAGTTTACCAGCGTGATTACGCTGACGTTCAAGGTGTTGTGATGGGAACGAAGTGCAAACCGAAGTTCAACGGCGAAAAGGTCAAACGTCGGGTGGCGAGCGGTTCGTTCAAAAGCCTGAACCATGCGGCGGCGGCCATCCGGCTGACGGCGAGGCGCAGTATCAGACGCAGCAAGAAAGAGTCGGCGTCGGGAACGCCACCAAATACCCGGCGCGGATTGATGAAACGAGCCATCGTCTACAATCTCGACAAACTGAAAATGGTCGCGGTGATCGGTCCGGCCTATTCGATTGCGGGAAAGTCCGGCAAGGCGCATGAGTTCGGCGGGATGTACTTCGGGCGCAAGTACCCGAAACGTCCCTTCATGGCTCCGGCGCTTGAGGTGAACCATAGCAGATTGCCCGAGATGTGGAAAAACTCGGTGAAGTAAAAACTAATCCGCACCGGCACGTTGCCGGTCTGGGTCCAGCGCAGAACGCGCTGGTCGGCGAAGCCGAAACTCTGGAGGACATATGAGTTATAAACTGGGGCTGGAAGCAAAGCTGTTTCACGGCGCTGCCGGGGCGACGGCGGCGACCGAGATGAAGAATGTCAAAGACGTTACGCTTAATCTTGAAAGCGGTGAAGCGGATATAACCACGCGGGCGAGCGGCGGTTGGAAGGTCACGGCGGCGGCGCTGAAAGAGGCGTCGGTCGAGTGGACAATGGTCTGGGACACGGCGGATGCCGGATTCACTGCGGTCAAAACGGCATACTTCGGAAACACGGCGTTGGCGCTGTTCGTGAGCGATGGAGCCGGTTCCGGGCTGGACGCTGATTTCGCGATTATGGGGTTCAGCCGTGAGGAACCGCTGGAGGAAGCGATCACGGTCAAAGTCACGGCAAAACCGACTTATTTGACTCGTGCCCCGGCGTGGAAAGACGGAGGCAACTGATTATGAAAACCTTTCAGGATAACGCCGGACGGCAGTGGACGGTGACACTGAACGTGGCGGCATTGAAACGAGTGCGCGCCATGACCAGTGTCGATCTCTTCAACGTGGTGACGTTGGACGAGAGTAAAAAGCCGGATATTTCGCTCTTGGAACGGCTGTCGGAAGATCCGATTCTGCTGGTCGATGTGCTCTATGCCGTGTGTAAATCCGAAGCAGATACACAGAATGTGAGTGACGAACAGTTCGGGGCAGCAATGGCGGGTGATGCCATCGAGCATGCCACCAATGCGTTGCTGGAGGAACTGGTTGATTTTTTCCCCGATCCGAAGCGGAAAGTGCTGCGGAAGATTCTCGCCGCGAACCGCCGCTTCGGGGAAACGATGAAGAAAAAAGTCGAGGCGGAACTGGTGGGGCTGGACGCGAAGATCGATCAGGCGCTCGAACAATTGAGCGGTTGATCTACGAACTGGCCGGGGTGTTGGGCATCAATCCCGATCCGTTTACGCTACGGGAATTATTGTGGATGGCCGAGGGTAAAGGCCGCGAAAACTGGAACCACACAGCGGCGTTGCTGGCAACCATGATCAACATCATGAGATCAAAGGGCCGCCCGGCAATCAAACCGTCCGAACTGAATCCGTATCTGCGCAAGCCGCGCCCGATTCTGCGCGGTAAAGACTTACGCATTTTGAAAGACATCTTCGTCAAAGAGGAAAACCATGGCATCGTCAAGTGACACCAAGGCCGGACAGGCCTACATCGAAATCACCACGGAAAACGTCAAGCTGGTGCGTGGGCTGAAAGAAGCCCAGCGCAGTCTGAAGGAATTTTCCGAAAGCGTGACCGCGATGGGCGAAAAAACGCTGCTGCTCGGTACTGCGATGCTGTCACCGTTGATCTTGTCGGCCAAGGTCTTCAGTGACTGGGGCGACAGCTTCGACAAGATGTCCGCGCGAACCGGAATGACGGTGGAGTCGTTGAGCGAATTGTCGTTTGCGGCGCAGCAGTCGGGTACGGATTTGGAAACCGTCGAACGCGGCGTCAAAACCATGCAAAAAAACATCGGCGAAGCGGCCGGAGGCAGTAAATCGGCGACGGAAACGCTGGATAAACTCGGTTTGACGATCGAAGAATTGCAGGGTTTGACGCCGGACGAACAGTTCAATAAAATCGCCGGGGCGTTAAACCAGATTTCCGATCCGACCACCCGAGCGGCCACGGCGATGAAGATTTTCGGCAAGTCCGGCGCGATGCTGTTGCCGATGATCCGCGATCTGGACGATCTGCGGGCCGAGGCGGCTTCGCTGGGGCTGGTGATGTCGAGCGAAGACGCCAAGGCGGCGGCGGAATTCAACGATGCTATCGGACGACTGACGCAGGGACTAAAAATGATGTCGTTCCAGACCGGTTCGGCATTGGCTCCGGTGCTGATGAAGCTGGCGGCTTACCTCCAGAACCTTATCACGTTTACAATCAACTGGATCAAACAAAATCAGTCGTCGGTAATCACTTATGCCGCCGTGGCCGCTGGTGTGATCGGTCTGGGATTGGCACTGATCACGCTGGGCGGAGCATTGCGGTTGGCATCGATTGCGTTCGGGGCGATGGCGACCGTGGTCAAGGCGGCGATCACCACCTTCCAACTGCTGGCTAATGCCGTGATTTTTCTGGCTTCGCCGTGGGGACTGGTGACGGCGGCGATCATCGGCGCGATTGCGGCCATCGGGCATTTCGCCTATACCATCGACAACACCAAGTCGGTTTTCAGTGAGATCAAAGATACCGCATTGACCAGTTTTGACGCGATCAAAACCGCGTTGGCCGCTGGCGATTGGGCCGCCGCCGTCAAAGTGATGTGGCTGGGCATCAAACTCGCCTGGAAGCAAGGTATCGCGCCGTTGGAAACGTTGTGGGCGGGATTCAAGAATGTAATTGCCGACACGTGGTCCAGCCTCTGGTGGGGCATGGTCGATGTGTTTGACACGGTGCTTTACGGCATTCAATACGGCTGGAGCGCCACGATGAAATTGCTCTCCGATTCGTTCAACGATACCATCGGCTGGCTGATGAAAAAGTGGATTCAGCTCAAGGGATTATTCGATTCTGACATCGATGTTGACGCCGAAATTTCCCAGATCGACAAGGAAAATGCCGAACGGTCGAATCAGCGGCAAAAAGAGTTGGATGGGGTGACGCAACGGCACGAAGCAACCACCAAAGGCATCGACTCCGCGGACCGTCAGGAACAGGACGACAACGCGAAAAAAGCAGCTGATGAAATCGACCAGATCGCCAAGGAACTGGCAGAAACAAAAAAAGCCTGGCAGACGGCGGTCGATGAGGCGAAAGCTGCCACCCCGCCGGCGGCGAAAGAGGCGTCGAAAAAGCTGGAGACCGTGCCGGACACGATTGAGGACGTCACGCAGAAAGTTGGCGTTCAAGGAACGTTCTACGCCGATGCGTTGAATTCGCTTTCGGCCAGTTCCGCCGCGGAACGCACCGCGAAAGCCGCCGAAGAAATCAAGAAAAACACCAAGAAGACCAACGATCTGCTGGAAAACAGCGACGACACCGAATTCGAGTGAGGATCAATATGGATTACGATTCCAACAGTTCCGGTGCGATCTTCATGGCTTCCGCAATCTTTTTCAGAGTTGCGCCATGGGGTTTCGCTCCGGGCTTTTCCATCTGCGAAAGCGCCGCCTGGGTGATTCCAACTCGCGCGGCCAGGTCTTTCTGGGTGATTTTCAGGTATTCCCGCCACGCTTTGATGATGTTGTCAAACTTGATTTCAAGACCGATAACTTCATTGGGAAATACCGGTTCATTGGAAACCAGAGTCAAATATTGTTCGTACGGCAACACGGCGAAAGCGGGTTTCCCGTCTTTCTCAATGACCTGCCAATCCAGTTTTTCAGTAAGTACGTTCATCTCTTTTCTTGACCTCCTGGATTTCAACGATCTGAATCTTAGCGAAAAATCCGAAAATTACCCGGTAACGTCCCACGCGAAGCCGGTAGGCATCGTCAATTCCTTTAAGCTTTTTAATGTCGGCAACGACATGCGGCATGCCTTCAAGAGTACATACCGCTTCAAATATCTGCTGTTGTCGATCAACCGGCAACTCGCGCAATTGCTTTCGCGCTTTCGGTTTCCAAATGATGTTCATCAGCGATCCTTTTTCATTGTTGAATTATATATCGCATATAAGAAAATGTCAACGCATTAAGTAAAAGTATAAGTAAAACTAAGAATGGGCAATTCGTATGAGTACCAGAATCGAACCCGCATTTTTTGACCGCTCGCAGGCGGTCGACACCGATGGCACCAGTACCAGCGCTACTGTTCCTTACTTCGTTTTTGACGTTGCCGATGAGGACGAGGCGCTGACTTTCGCACAGGAAAACACTTCGACATATTTTTCCGGCATGCCGCGTACTTCCATTGATATCGACGAACGCATCAACGAAAACACGTTCAAAGTTACGGTCAAATACCAGAGCAGTTCCAGCAGTCTCGACGTCGATGACAACGAACCGGAACCGACGTTTTCTTTCGATACCGGCGGCGCGACCATGCACCTCACGCAGTCGCTGGAAACCGAGGGATCGTATCCCGATGACGCTCCCGATTACGGCGGGGCCATCGGCTACGACGGCGAGAATGTCAACGGCGTCGACGTCGTTCAGCCGGTAATGAATTTTTCGGAAACGCATTATTTCAAGCCGAGCCGCGTGACCACCTCGTTCAAACGCACCATCGCCCGGCTGACCGGCACCGTCAACAGCGATTCGTTTCGCGGCTACGATGCCGGCGAAGTCCTGTTCCTCGGCGCGAGCGGCACCCGGCGCGGCACTTCTTCGAAATCCCTCTGGGAGATCACCTACCGGTTTTCGGTTTCGCTCACCAAGGAAGATTTCGACGTCGGTGACATCTCGATTTCCTGCAAAAGCGGCTGGGATTATCTGTGTGTTCGCTATGCCGACAAACCCGAAGATGGTGAAGTTCTCAAAAAACCTTCATCCGCCTATGTTGAGCGGGTTTACGAGCGCGAAAGTTTCGGCTCGCTCGGCCTCGGCAAAGGCTCGTAAGATTTCGGCTTTGCCGACCAGCGTTTGCCCGCTGGACCGGCCCCGGCGACGCGCCGGTGCGAATCTCTTTGCGGAATCGGGCGGAAATATCCGCTCCGATTCCGCAAAGGATGGCCGCCAATTAAAAAAATGGCCACCCGTTGGACGAATCCGTCAGCAAAAACGGGGCCGCAGGCAGTCGTTTTTGTAGGATTCGTTCAACAGTCAGGTGCAGGCCCGTGGCCTGCCGGGGGTGTCGGGGCGAGGAGCCCCGGCTCAGGGGCGCGGGGATGACATCCCCGCTACTGGAGGCAGACATGGGTGATTTTGATAAGGTTTCGGTCGGGCAGAAGTTCAAGCCCAAAGCTAAGGCGTGGAACGCGTTTATCGATGCTGCTTTGTATGTAAAAAATCAACAGGGCGGCATGACCGTGGATGGTGGGAAGCGCCAGGCGAGAGCGGGAATTGTGCTGGTCCACAATACGTCGGACGATGACATGCCGGTGTTCGCGCCGATGTACATTTCGGGACCGATTGTGGAAGTGGAGGATGAGGAAACCGCGCTGAAATTCATGGACGGTATTCCTGCTTTTGCCGTGGACAAGTTTTCCGAAGAGGAGGAGTTGAAGCAATCGCTGGTGATTTTGCAGCAGCCGATCAAGTCCGACGAAATGGGCAAGGCGTTGATCTTTGGAATTACTCCGGTGCGGCTGACCAATACCGATGAGGATGGTGATTTTGCAATTCCCGATGTCGAAGATGGTACCGGTATGGCTGCTGCCGCGAGCGGGAATTGCCGGATTTTGTGGCAGGGCGGCGGAGATGAAGCGTGGGCAATTGTCCAGATGGGTGCGCCGGACAGTCAGGAGTATGACGGTCCATTTAAGATTGTCGATGGTGAATCTTGGATTGAAGTGATTGATGGTCGTGATTCGGATGAAAGCTATGCCGGTTATGCGATGGCGAACGGCGAACTTACTGCCGTTGAGACCGGCGCAGTTGAAGGAGCCGGTCCGGGCTATGTGTGTCTCGTGGCCGAGTTCGACGAGACCGAGGAAACTTTCAGTTGGTCGTACACTATCACGGAATCGCCGGAAACGGAAGTGACTGAAACCACTGCCGTCTACCCGCTCGGATACATCGAGGCCGATGAAGACGGAGAGACTTCGAAAATCATTCAGTTTCACCACGCCGTACCGCAGTTGTGGATACTCGGCGAATGTCCGGCGGATGGGAGCGCGTCATCATGAAAAAACTCTGGCTTCTGAATAAAAAACTGATTATCGGCGACGGCAAAGCAACGGAGTGTACGAAGTGTCCGTGTACGCCCGATCTCTGCGATCTGAGTTTGAGCAATGCCGGCGGCGACGAAGGTTATGCGGCGGACATTCCGTTGGATAAAAGTGCGGAAGACACGCCTCTCGGCATTCAGTTTGTCAGCTATTCCGTCAAAGACCGTTTGGTAATTTGTACCGATCCGACTGGAATAATTCCATCAGGTACGATTAGCGAGGCGGCGATTTCTGGTGCGGTGCTATACGATTCCGGGTGTATCGGCACGGGGAGCGACCCGGAATATGAACAGCTTGCGGTTCCGGCGGGAACGACCATCGTCCGCATTATCGTGATTCCCAATTGCGAAGGCACTACGGGTACGGCGTGGAATTTGAAGGTGGTTTGCTGCTGTCCGTGCGATGAAGAAGGCGCGGAAAAATGCTGTCCGTGCTACGATAAATATCTGCAATACAAGGCGGGAACCATCACCGATTTTCGGACCGGATGCTGTCCGTATCTTGGTAAAAACGGCAGTAAAATCTGCGGACCGTGTCCACTCGGAGGAGAAGGTAGCGGGTCAGGTTCGGGGTCAGGTAGCGGAAGTGGCAGTGGGTCGGGTAGCGGTTCCGGGTCTGGTTCAGGCTCAGGCTCAGGTTCGGGAGGCTCTGGTAGCGGAGGCAGTGGTTCAGGCGGCTCAGGTTCGGGAGGACGCGGTAGTGGTGGCTCTGGTAGTGGGGGAGGTTCTGGAAGCGGTGGTTCCGGTAGCGGCGGTGGCAGCGGTTCCGGTGGCTCAGGATCAGGAGGAGGCTCCGGTAGCGGTGGCAGCGGTTCCGGTGGCGGATCTGGATCAGGTGGTGGTTCAGGTTCAGGAGGAGGTGGAGGAAGTGGCTCCGGCGGCGGGTCTGGTTCAGGCGGTTCTGGATCGGGAGGTGGTTCCGGTAGTGGAGGCGGTGGTAGCGGGTCTGGCGGTGGGTCTGGATCCGGAGGCGGTAGCGGGTCTGGTGGCGGCGGCGGTGGCGGTGGTGGTGGTGGCTCGGAATCAAGCAGCGGCGGGGGCGACAGTTCGTCGTCGTCCGACTGTTTCTGGGCGGTCTTTGCGATCTGCAAAAAGTTCATCAGTCAGTTGACCGGCAAGTACACCGATTGCAACAGTCAGGCGATGATCTGCCAATGCTGTAACGACGTGGTTTCGACCATGACCGCGATGGGCGATATTCCGCTCAACGGCACGACGCTTTTGCTGGGTGTTGAAGAATATAGCGTGGTTCAGTTGTCGGCGAGTTATCCGAGCTATTTTGAAGCGGCGGCGAATGAAAGCGAAACCAAATATGCGCAGGCGGCGGCGGATGCGTGTTGTCCGAAGCTGCTGGCTCACGTGGTCAGCCCGATCCGTTGCGTCTGGTCGCCGGCGTTCAATTCGCTGACGTCGGACGTCGTCGCCTCGGTGGATTACGAATGTCTGATCGACAGTGAGGCTCAAGCGGCGGCTTACGACTGGAAAGGCGGATGTACCGAACAGCAATTTGAGCGAAAAGTGATTGTCGGGCCGTGTTGCGTGTATCCGGACGGCGACGGCGTGCCGGATTCGTATAAGCAGAGTTGGAGTGCGGCAAATAGCAGTTCGCTTCTGCGTTGCTGGCAGTCGTACAACGTCACCACGACGGACTATTACAATGGCGAGTCCTGGACTTGGACGGATTGCGGCGTGACGTATACCGACCGTTGCGGTGCATTCACCGGAACCTATTACAGTTGCGATTATTACAACAGCGATGAAGGAACGCTGGTTCCGGTGGACATGGGGACGACCGATCTCTGGACCGTGCTGTATGCGCAAGTCGCGATTTCCTGCGCCAATTACAGTTGCCAGGGCGATCCGGAAGTATGGACTGACAGTTATCACGGTTGGTGTTATGCCATCACCTGCTGCAAAAACTGCAACGGGTCCACGGTGATTACTTCTAATTATGAGATTTTGTCGGCGCAATCGGAGGAATGTTATTCCTGCGGCGACACCTGCCGTTGGTACTGCGGCGATTCTCAAACCAGCTGCTACGATTGGCTGAATAATTGTGAATCGTACGGCGGCTGTCCCTCGGAATGCCCCGAATCGTGCGGCTTTGAAGACTCGTCATCTTCCGCAACCTGAAACAATAACGCACCCCATCGTACGGGGTCGCCTGCGCCGGCGACAGAGGCGCTCGGCAAAGCCGAAACTCTCTCAGAAAGGAGCTTCCCAAATGTTTAAACTCGATCATACCGTGGAACTGCCGTCGGAATTGCTGGCGCTGTTCGCCCAGGCGACGGACGGCCAGATCAGCATGGAAAAACTGATGGCGATCCTCAACAATTATGACGATCTGTTCGTGGTCGGCGGCGTGGTTACGCGACTGACCGCCGAGCAGATCGCCGCCTATGAACAGACGCATCTCGAAATGGTGAAAAAGGCGTTCATCTCGGGACGGCAATACCACCGCGATCCGATGCTCTGGCTGGCCCGTGCCGCCAAGTTGTCGACCACTATCAACGCCATTTATCAGGAAGTCGCGGCCAAACAGCAGAAAGGCAATTGCACCACCTGCGCCGTCAACCAGGCGGTGGCCCGCGTGATGCCGCTGCTGACCGAATTCTGGAAAGCCAATCCCGACTCTACTGAAGCCATCGAACTGCTCACGCCGGAATACGTCGAATATCTGAAAACCGGCGTGATCTCGGACAAGATTCTCAATGCAAAACTGCCGAAAGTCCTGCCAGGACAACAGCAGAAGACAACACCGGCAGTGACTGCGACTTCGACTAATGCCGAATTGCAGAAAGATCGTCCGGCCTGCACGTTCTGTTTTCTGAAACACCTCGGGTCGGCGATTATCCTGCTCAAAGAAGTGGCCTCCGGGTACTCTCCCGACAAGGGGCATCCGCACTTTGCCCTGGCGCTTGCCCATCTCAGTGAAGCCGAGAACGAGATCATCGTGGCCGACTCCGCAACGGCTTCTGCCATTCGAGAAATCCGGTTGTCGCTGACCGGCCAGGAGAGTTGATATGGATAATCAGTCATTGGCAAATGCGATTTTCGAGCTGACTTCGGTCATGCCGGGGCGAGTGGAACCCAGATTTACACAGAGGAAGGAGGTTGATCCGAAAATTCGTAAGGCAATCCTGCGTCTGGACAGTTTTCTACGGTATTTCAGTAAGCTGGTGACCGCGCCGGATGCGGCAACTCTACTGGCGGCAATCGATAAATTGCAGGCGCAATACCGGCAGATAAGCGAAAAATCGTCCTCGTCTTCGGCGACGGCGGAGCCTGGAGCCACTACTTCGCAGCGGCATGGTGCCGCTGCCACCGGTGGCTCACCGGCAGTGGACATTGTGTTTCCGCTGCGGACGTTTTCGGCGCATGAGGATAATTTGGAGTTGCGCTATGCGCTTCGGTCTATCGAAAAATATCTGACCGGCTACCGAAATATCATCGTGGTGTCGAAGGCCGCGCCGAGTTGGCTGCGAAACGTAACGGTAATCGACAATTTCGATGACAGTCAACGCAAGGAAGTGAACTTCTTTGCCGCGATTTTGGCGGCGGCGGAACAGTCCGATGCCGACTTCATCCAGGTCTGGTGCGACGACTTCGCGGTCCTTCGTGAACTGGATGCCGGCAAGGTGCTGCCGCTTTCCAACGGACGCGATTTGACCGGCAATCCCGGCGGTTCATCGGATTGGCAGCGGCGGCTCAAACTTACCGCGGATGCTCTTTCCAAACGCGATAAACCGACGATGAATTTTGAAAGCCACACGCCGGGGATGTTCGAACGGCAGAAGTTTATTGCGCTGACCGAGGAGTTCAAATCGGAGCGGCTGACCGCGCCAGGCATAACCTGTTATTCGCTCTATCACAATTATTACGGCAGTCGGACTTTGCCGATGAACACGTTCAAGGCGACGTTCGAAAACAATGCCGGTGGTATCGACGCCGTCCGAGATCGCTGCGACGGCAAATTTTATCTCGGCTACAACGACAAAGGTTTCGATTCCGGCGTCAAGGCTTTTCTTGAACAGATGTTTTCAAAGCCATCGCAATATGAAAGGTAAAAACGATTCATGCTTCCGAAAGAATCCGTGCCAGCAGATCTTCACGTCGCCGTCCGAATGTTGTAGCCGTGTCCTGACGTTGCACCAGTCTTTCGATAAGCGGTAACGCATAATCAATTTCTGCGTGAGCGGCGGAATGATCGATTTCGCTGAGCGCCAATAAGGTATAATAAAATGGGAAACGCCGCCAGCGTCCGCGGCCGATCCGGCATTGCTTTAAATCCTGCAAGCCGTGGCCGAGACGTTCCTCCTGATGGTCAAAACTTCCTGCCGCAAGATTTCGCCAGAATGCACAGGAACAAGTTCCGCAACAGTAGATGCCGGTTTTAGTTCCCATGTTTTTGTCGGTTTCGAAAATTCTGGCAGACATGTTATCGATTGCTCGATGATAAGCGGCTGCGGTCTCTGGGATGGCCGTCCCCATCAGGCGCAGGATGCGGCAGGTTTCTTCGCCGGCAATATGCAGTCGGGCGGCGTTGCTTTTTATAGCTTCACCGGTGAAAGTTCGGAATTCTTTGTCCCGATCATAAGGCGGCAGGGCGAACATCCCGGCATAAGATCCGGGTTGCCCCTGTAATGCAACAACTTGAGTGAGAGAATTCATCAGGCGGTTCGGTATGTCGCGCCGATAAAACAACGTCTCCTCGGCACGGTCGATAAAGTCGATCAAACTAAACCCTTTAGCCATGATGTTTTTCCCTCACAAGTTTTTAAATTCTGCCCTCTGACGGTAGTAACAATATCTGAATATCCCCGGAAAATCAAATCGGGATGCCGTACCTAAAATCCTTCGCAACAATGTTTTTGAAAGAAATACAAACGCGGCGAACTAAAACGAGGTATTCATGCAAATTATTCCTATTTATTTGAACATTGACGGCCACGTTGCCACCCCGATGGATGCGTATAACGCGATCAGAAGTACGCCGCCGGCGCTGATGCGCGGGGTACGGGCGCTACTGTGCCTGCGCCTCGTGGATGACGAAGGCAATCCTGACGACTCCGGGATCACCGCGCTAGCCAACTGGGAATTTGTGCTGGCGGGCGATTGGAGCACTGCGACTGCACCGGAGATTCGCGTGACGTCCGGGATTACGGTGGTTTCAACAACGGTCGGCACGAAAACCTACCGTGAAATCCAGATTCCGCTGACCGAGTTGAATACCGAGGAACTGATCGGCAAACTGGGCAATAACGCCAGCGCCGATCTGGGTGCGGAACTGGTGGGATTCGAGGACGGCGAGACCGATCCCGGCTTCCTGATTCAGTTCACCATGCGAGTGTATAACCGTCGCTCGACGGCTGGGACAGGAACGCCGACACCGGTCGATGACGGCCTCTATTCGGCGGTTCAGATCGACAGCTTGCTGACGCAGTACTGCACCAGCGTCCAGGTTGATAATAAACTGACCGGCTATGCTTTGACCACGCATAATCACGATGGCGTCTATGCAGCTACGGTTCATTCTCATGCTCTCGGTGATATGACCGGACTGATGGCGGAACTCGACGGAAAGGCAGCGGTTGACCACAATCATAGTGGCGTTTATGCGCTCGCGGATCATAATCATGACGGCATTTATGCCGCAGCATCCCATGGTCATACCATCAGTGAAATCGCCGACCTGGATTCGATTCTGAGCGGCAAAGCCGCTGCCAATCATAACCACGATGGCGTCTATGCCGTTGTCAGCCATCGGCACGATTCCGACTATGCCGCGTTAACACACGATCACGGCATTTCCTGCCTGGCCGGAACCGGGATTACCCTCGGTATGCTGGTCTATCTGGCCGATGCTGCCGAGGGGCTTACCTGTCATCCCGCAGCCAATTCGGGAACCGGAAAGCATCTCGCCGATGGCTTTGTCGCCGGGCTGAATTCTGGAACTGCACTGGTCAAAACGTCCGGGCTGCTGGCACTGGCCAATTCGCTGTCTGCCGGAGCGGAAATCTTTCTCGGTCTCGACGGCGCAATGGCAATTTCACCGCCCACCGAATCCGGCAATCTGGTCCAGAAAGTTGGCCGGGTGTTGAACGGCAGTCAGGTATTCTTTGCGATTATGTCAGGGAGGGAAATTGTATGAACGAACCTATTTTCAAGGTAAATGCCGCCGTCGCACCGAGCATTAAGCAATATTTCTGCTGGAAAACCGGCGTCCGCAACACTTATACTCTGACCGCTTGCTCGGTCGAACGCATCAATGGCGTCTACGAATTTTACGCCATGGCGACCGACCAGTACGGCAACATCCGCAACTATTTCAGGAACCAGACCAACACCGATCTGTACATCGTAATTTATCTCTCAAACTATGGAGAAAACAGCGTTTATATCAGCGAATATACCGGTGATATAACCACGGTCAACGCCTGGGATTGCGACCTGATTTCCTATTACACCGGTGCCGGGCTTTTCAACGAAATCTATGGATCGGAACCGCAGGTCGAAATGACCACGCAACCGACCGTGACGACCTCGAATAAGGGCACTGGAAACTTCAGTTTCAAACTTGATGATGGCGACTGGAGCGCCGATGCCGCTACCTCTGAATTCACCGTCGAAAACCTGACAGACGGCAGCAGTCACACATACTATGTTCGGGAAAAACTGGTCGATGAATCATATGGTGATTTGGCCTCGTGTGCTTTTACCGTGACTTTCAGTTCCGGCACGATCCAGCCGCAGGTGAAATTCGCCAATATTGCCACCGATTTAACCAATCAGACGGTGACGTTTTCCCTGCTGGCCTACGAGTCTAAACTGTTGTCCGGGCTGACGCGCGACACCCTCGGTATGAGCGGAATGTACATCGCCGTCGGTACCCGCAACGGCGCGTTGTACTATCGCAATGGCAGTTTTTATCTGTGGTATTCGTCGCGCTTTTCCCGCTGGATGGTCACGGCCGCCTCGCAGTTCGACAACGAGTCCGGCATGTACGAATATTACGAATGCTACCTCTATGCCAATGACCAGACCGACGCCGTCACCTGGGCGTCCGGTACCTGGTACGGCGGCATGAACGCCGATATGTCGATCAGCGGTACTATAACCTGGGGCAACGGCGTTTATCACGTGATTCCGATCGGCACCGGCACGTGTCGCTATCAGGTCAATGGCGGCTCCTATATTCAGTTGGATACCGGCGTGATTTCATTCTCGCTGGCAATGGCGCTCGGCAATTCCTACGAAGTGAAAATCTCCGAGTTGCTTGACAACGGATTGTGGTCTCCGGAAACGACAGTCACTATCGGCTGTGCCAGGTTGGCCGCTCCACAACTTGCCACCGGCGATGGAATCACCGAAAGCGACGGCGGTCGCAACGTTACTTTGAAGTGGACCGGTACTGCCGTTTCGATGCAGGAAAATGTTCTCGGCGGCAGCGGCATTTTCCGTTATCGCATCGACGGCAGGGTCTGGAGCGCGGAAACCCAGGTCGTCAGCGCCTTGCAGATGTTCCAGTTGCCGACCGGCGAACACACTATTTCGTTACAGGAAAAATCCGGCAATGCCATCTGGAGCGAAACCGCATCTCTGACGCTGACGGTCACCAACGGAGCCGAGGCCGGAACCGGATCAGGCGGCAGCGGCATCACCGTTCCCGAAGGCGCGTACCTCGTCCTGGTCGATGCCGCCGGTAAGGAATATCTCTGGGACGGCATCGCTGCAACCGACAACCTGTCTCCGCTTTCCGTATAAAAACTACCATCGCACCGGCGCGTCGCCGGCCGTGATCCAGCGACGAATTCGCTGGTCGCGCTTTAGCGCGAAATCCCGTTTCTTAACCCCTCAAAAGGAGGACTCCTCATGCCAAAAACCCACGTTCTTAACCTCAACCCAACAAAAAAGGAAAACCTCATGTCCACGAAAAACAAACGTCTTAAAGCCATGATTCTGACCGGAACCGCCTGTGCTGTGGTATCCCTGCTGACCGGCTGCAACTCGACCAGCACGATCACCGAATACGACCTCGCCACCGGCAAGCCGATCAAAGTCACCACCACCAGCGAATCCGTGATCGATCAGGTCACCAAGTCGACAAAGGATAAAACCTGCTATGTCTGGACTAAAGGCTGGGGCGGCAAACTGAACGTTGCGTCTTGCACGACCGACAATCCGATTCCCGGCTTCGACGCCGAGCTGTTCAATCTTGACAAGGGCGCACTGACCATTCACAAAGATCAAGCCAACATGGACAAGCTGGCCGAGGTGATCAAAGCCTGTAACGCCACCGCCTTGCAGGTTTCGGCGGAGGGGATCAGCGGCGGGACCGGCTCGGCTGCCGATGCGTCGAATTCAACGGTCAAAACGAAATAATAACCGGAAGTTCAAAACTCATCTACCCACAAGGAATTCCTTATGTCAAAAGTAAAAGAAGTGAAAAAGCTGCTGAAACTGGTCGAAAAGTACGATCTGGAAGGCCGCGAAATCCTGAAGAAGTACACCCCGACGAAACTGGCGAAAATCTATAACGGCATCGGCCCGGACGCGTTCCCGGAATGGCTGCGGGACGTGATCACCGATCTGCATCCGTCGCTGGCGATTGTCGCCCTGATCCACGATGTGGAGTGGTACGAAAGCGACAACTCCGAGGCGAGTTTCACGGCTTCGAACGACCGCTTCCGCCGCAACGGCTATAAAGTTGCCAAGGCCGAATACGGCTGGTGGAATCCGGCGCGGTATTTCGTAATATGGGATGCTCGCAAGTTTGCCTGGGCCTGTCAGGAATTCGGCTGGGGTGCCTGGCTTACCGACGGTATCGTCGCGCCGATTGCCGGCAAGAGAAAATAACCCGTCTCCGCCGCCGGGCAAAACCGGCGGCAATTGTGACAATATCCTTATAATAAACACTATATGACTTGCTATAAGTTTGACAATCCTTTAACATGTGCACAGGGCAAGAAAGAAGCACACAACCCCGAAAAAGGAGAGCGAAGATGAACAAGAACGAAACCGGTCGGAAGATCAGAACGCACCAGCAGTACACCGCCGCCGATTACGCTTACCTGAAAAATCTGGACTACTCGGACGCCGAAATTCTGGGAATCTGGGATCGGGATGCCGGGCTGGGCAAAGAACCCATCGAAAAGTTCGCCGCGATCCCGGATTTCGTCGGCTGGTTGAACGGCAAAAACGTGGAGGACTGAATCATGAAGAACGCGACGCCCGAATACGAAAAACTCCAACGCCAGAACGCCAAACTGTTAACCCTGATCGCCGCCGAATTGAAGAACCATGAAACCAAAGCCAAGGCCGGTACGCTGACCTGGGGACATTGCGGCGACCTGCAGCACAGCAAACAGCTGATGACGGGAATGCCGACCTTCCTGCGCAACGCCTACGATGAAGAAAAGATGCATACCCGGATCGAAGCGGAAATCGCCGAATAATCAGGCGGGGATTAAAACCTTGAAACAGTTTTAATCCCCGCTTGAATAGTTGAACTTCTCGCAACAATTATATACCACCGTAAAATCTCGAAAGAACTTACGGGACTGGGGCGCTTGACCGGAGAAATCTCGTCATGCGCCCCGCCTCATTTCGATATCATCATTCCGGCAATTCCATTCCGGTATTCAGCAGTTCGAGATAATGGCGATAGCGAAACAGCCGATTTCGCTTTTGACGAGTCAGTTCTTCAACAATTCCAAGTTCGACCAACTGCCGTAGCGCTTTGTTGACGGTCGCCGGGGTGAGCCCGGTGAGGCGGACCAGATTCTGCGCCCCGGCAATGGGATGCGGCAGTATGGCCTGATAGACCTGAAGCACCGATGTCGCACTTCTGCCCAAGGCCTCGATCTGTTGGCGATCGGCCTTTACCAGGGCGTGAAGTTCGCCAATGATTTTACCTCCCTGACGCGCCCCGTCGATCACCGCGTCGGCAAAAAAGTCGAGCCATTTTTCCCAGTCGCCGTTCAAACGGACTTCATTGAGCAGTTCGTAGTAGTATTGCCGATGTAATTTGAAATGATAACTGACGTACAGCAGCGGTTGGCGCAAAATACCGCCGGCACACAATAACAAGGGGATCAGCAGACGCCCCAATCTGCCGTTCCCGTCAAGAAACGGATGGATGGTCTCAAACTGCACATGCGCCAGCGCCGCCTTAACCAGTACCGGCGTTACGGTTTCATGATCGTGCAAAAACAGTTCGAATTGCCCCAGGCATTCCGGAACGGCATCCGGCGGCGGCGGCACGAATCGGGCATTGCCGGGACGGCTGCCGCCGATCCAGTTCTGACTGCGCCGGAATTCGCCCGGTGTTTGCTGTTGTCCGCGTCCTTTGGCCAGGAGCACCTGGTGGATTTCGCGCAGCAACCGAAGCGATAAGGGAAAGCCTTCGGACAGGCGTTGAATGCCATGGTTCATGGCGGCGACATAATTACTGACTTCCTGAACGTCATCCAGCGGCGCACCCGGCGCTTCATCGATTTCAAACATCAACAAGTCGGAAAGCGACGATTGAGTCCCTTCGATCATCGAAGAAAGTACCGCTTCTTTGCGGATGTACATGTAAAGGAATTGCCCGATGTCCGGCAGCAAATCGGAAACGCGGTCAAGACGACCCAGTTCCAGCATGGCCTGATCCAGCTTATTCTGCAAGGCGCCGCTGATTTCCAACGGCGGGTTGGGCGGCAAAGGCGCGGGCAGAAACGCTTTAACCGTTTCGCCGACGGTACTGACGGTTACATATTTGCCTTGCAGTTTGCGCTTCATTGAGAACTCCGAAGTTAAAATATAAAACCTCTTATTTTAAGATAATCGAAAATATTAAAATAATCAAGGGCGGTATTATACGTTGAAAGGAATTTCCCTTTGACGAGACTGGGGCAAGTTCATCCATTACGATTGATTTAGTGTGCATCCGCGCCGCATCGCTCCGGTTCATACCCTGCTTTTTCACGATTCCGAAGGAATACCATGCCCGGTATTTGGCAGCCGTTTTTGTCCGTGCCCGTTCTTGTGTAAATAGTTGCAAATACTTCAATATAAACATGTTATGCCGTTGCTATTATCGCACACCGGATCAAACATATACACAGAAAGCAAGAGCGGTCAACACCAAACCGGAACAGCAACGGGAGAACGAAAATGACGACGATGAAAGAGATCAGATACGGGGTGGAAATCGAAACGATCAAGTTGGAACGCGAAGCCGCCGCCAAGGCGATTCAGAGCGTGGTCGGCGGCAGCGTCCGGTACGCCGGCGGCACCTACGATGCCTGGGAATGCCGCGCGGCCGACGGCCGGATTTGGCGGTCGGTCAACGATTCCAGCCTGACCGCGGCACCCAGCCACCTCCGCGCCGAAGTGGTTACCCCGATTCTGAATTACGCCGATCTCGACACCTTGCAGGAAGTGATCCGGGCGTTGCACAAAGCCGGAGCCCGGCCCCACGCCTGTTGCGGAATCCACATTCACATCGACGGCGCCAATTTCGACGCCAAAAGCCTGAACAACCTCGCAAAAATCTGGTACAAGCAGGAAAACCTGATCATCGCCGCCCTCGGTACCAGCCCGGCCCGGTTGCAAAGCTACACCCGCCCGATGAATTCCGAATTTATCGAACGGATTGAACGGAAGCATCCCAAGACCCGCGAAGAATTTACCGAAGCGTGGTACGGCTACCGCAATACCAACCCCGAGCATTACGACCGCAGTCGGTATACCACCCTAAATTTTCACAGTTTCGCCTTTCGCGGTTCGATTGAGTGCCGGGCGTTTGAAAGCACCCTTCACGCCGGGCGCGTAAAGGCCTATATCCAGTTCGTTTTGGCCCTTGGCGCCAAAGCCCTTAACAGCCATGCCGCCTGCAGTAAAAAACGCGAATACACCCCCGCCACCGCCAAGTACGATTTCCGGGTTTTCGGGATTCTGAACCTCGGTCTGACCGGCGACGAATTCAAGAATACCCGGAAGCACCTCCTCGCCAACCTTTCCGGTAGCGCGGCATGGAAAAATGGTAGACCGACCGCAACCGCCAATGCTTAACCCAAAACCAACCCCGGCGGAGCCGGAAAGAGATGCAGAGCATCTCAACCGCACCGGGTCGTACCCGGCCGCCGGAGGCAAAAACAGGAGTTTAAGAAAAATGAAAGTACGCATCAACGAAACCGATCTGAACGGCAAACCCATCCACGATTCCGGCGAAATTCTGAACGGTGAAAACCATCTCGACATCGTCGACGGCATGAAAATGTCGCCGTTTACCGCCGGGCTCGAACCATTGGCCTACATGCGCGATGTGTTGGCCAGAAGCGGCGCACCCGACTTCGTGTTGCCGGACGAACCGGAAGCGGCGGCAAAGGCCTTTCTGTTGAAACTGGCGGCCACCGGTCTGATCCAGTTCATCGAGGACGATCCTTACCCGCCGCGCCTGATGGAAACCATCTTAGCTATTCGTGATTCCGGTAAAACGAACATGTTGGACATCCCGACCGTGGTTTATTTCGCTCTTGAAAGCGGTGAAGAAGAAGTCGCCAACTGGATCAATACCCATCATCGCGACTACGCCGAGATCATCATCAACGGGCGCCCTAATTCGCAACCTACGGAGGTGAAATGATGTGCGGACTCTGCGGCATCATTTTCGGCAAGGGCGAAAGAAGCCGTGGCGAATACGCCAAGCTGAATTCGGCGTTCACTCGACTGCTGGCTTTGAACGAAACCAGAGGCAAGGACGCGGCCGGAATGGCGGTGATCCGCGACGACCGCGACTACTACCTCTTGAAGCGTCCGGGACGGGCGATCTCGCTGATCGGCTTGCCGGAATACTTCGACCGACTGGAGATGGTCGATGACCACGCCACTTTGCTGACGGGCCATACCCGGTTGGCCACGGTGGGGCAGATCGAGCGCATGGACAACGCCCAGCCGCTCCGCGCCGGTTCCTGCCTTGGCACGGTTAACGGCACGATCACCAATGCCGATGCCTTGTTCCAGCGTCATAAGTTGCCTCGGTTCGCCGAGGTAGACAGCGAACTGATCGTTCGGCTGGCCGACAAAAGCATTGTTGGGTGCGACATCTCCCTGAAAAAGTTTCTTCCGTCCTTGCGAACCTGCCACGGCCAGCTCAGCGCGGTGATCGTTAACCTCGGCAACCCCGGTCGGATTCTGCTGCTGAAAGGCAATCGGCCATTGACTGCCTACTACCACGAAGACCTGAACGTGGTGGCGTATTCCTCGGAAGCCCGGCATCTCGACCGGGCGCTGTCCGACATCGACGGCTGGTGCGATTTCGAACTCAAAGCAATGACCTACGCAGTCTTCGATGTCGCCGATTTATCGGAGCCGAAGACCGGCCCATTCACCTTTAGCACCCATCCGGGCAGGAGGTAAATCATGTGCAGCATACAGATGTTTTGCTACGGCAGTTTAACCACTGGCAACTGGAATTCCCATTATTGCAGCAACGGGACCAGCATCGAACCGACCACGGTCTGCGGACGACTTTACCAACTGTCGCCGGGCTATCCGGCCCTGCTGGTTCCGGCGGAAAACATCCTCGCCAAAGGAACGCATTCGCCGACACAGGATGCCCGGACGCAGTATGACCGCAACCTCGATCCGGTGGAATTCCATACCCCGGCAGGATGGTACGAAGTCCGCGGCGAACTGGTGACATTCGAGAATCCGGAACGTATTATTCCTATCGACCGGCTGGAGGGCATGCCGTCATTCTACGACCGCGTCCTGCTGCCGGTCCGCAAGACAAACAACGAAGTCACCACGGCTTGGGTCTACATAATGTATCGCGTCCCTTGCGGTTCCACCCTGATTCAATCCGGCCATTGGCCCGAATAAAATCATCCCAACACAAGGAAAAAAGAAATCATGAACGAAAATGAAATCCATGCCGGCAAAGACTACATCATCAAAGTCGGCCACAACGAAGTCAAGGTAAAAGTACTCAGCCATACCGGTCATAGCTGGATCGTTAAAACCGCCGGCGGCAAAATCATGCCCATCCAGATGGCCGACCGCTTTGTCCGGCAGGTAGCACTGACTGGCGAAGTACCTCTTCAAACTCCGGCTACGCCTGCGGAAGCGGATGCTACGGAAACCTCAACCTCGCCAACGGTGCCGGTCACGGTGGCCACTGAGGTTGCGATGCCGGAGCCCCCGGCAACCGTTCCACCTCCGGCAATCCCGCCCACAGAAGCGGCGACACCAGCAACTATCCCCGTTGCGACCACCGAGAAAAAACTCTCCATGCTCGATGCAGCGGCAAAAGTTCTCGAAGCCGCCACCGCTCCGATGACGGTCAAGGAAATCATTGCCGCCATGGAGGAATCCGGCCTTTGGAAGCCGGGCAATGGCTTGACGCCGGCGAACAGCCTCGTGGCGGCCGTCGGCCAAGAGATAAAAAAGAAGCCCAGTCCCCGGTTCCGTAAGACCGCACCGGGTAAGTTCGAATACGCCGGAGGCGAACGCCATGAATAACGATAAAAACCGTAACGGCGTACTACGCCAACTGGCATCCTTGCAGACCATGAGCCGCCAGGAAGTCGAGGATAAATGGCGCGATCTCTACGGAACCGAACCGCCGCGATTCAAACTTTCCTTTATACGACGTCGGCTGGCCTACCGTATCCAGGAACTCTTCTACGGCGGCATCGAACCGGCGGTCAAGGAAAAGTTTCAGGAATTGGCGGCCAAAGATCTGATGGCATCGCAACTGGTCCGGCCGCAACCTACGACAACTCCCGAAGGGAAGATTCTCCCCGGCTCCCGTTTTCAGCGGGAGTGGAACGGTAAAGTTTACGAGGCCATAGCACTGGAAAAAGGCTTCGAATACCGGGGCAAGCCCTACCGTTCGCTGACCGCCATCGCCACCGAAATTACCGGCACAAAATGGAACGGTCAGGTCTGGTGGGGACTGAAAAACCGCAAAAAACATCGAACCAATAGAAGGAGCGGACTATGACGGAAGCAAAAAATATCAAACGTTGCGCCATCTATACTAGAAAATCAAATGAAGAAGGGTTGGAACTCGCGTATAACAGCCTTGACGCCCAGCGGGAATCCGCCGAAAATTTCATAAAAAGTCAGAATGGAAGCGGCTGGATTGCCTTGCCTGAACATTATGATGACGGCGGTTTTACCGGCGGTAATATGGATAGACCGGCCCTGAAACAGCTTCTGACCGACATCGAAAACGGCAAGATCGATTGCGTTGTGACATATAAAATTGATAGACTTTCTCGGTCACTGATCGACTTTACCAAGATTATGGAAGTATTCAACAAATATGGCGTTAACTTCGTTTCCGTAACCCAGCAGTTTTCCACCATCGACTCCGCCGGACGGATGATGTTAAATATACTAATAACATTTAGCCAATATGAGCGTGAAATTATCAGCGATCGGATTCGGGACAAGATTGCCGGGACCAAACGGCGCGGAAAATATTGCGGAGGACCGCCGGTGTTGGGTTATGATGTCGATTCCGAAAACAAAAAACTCGTCATCAATCAGGATGAAGCCGTGGTGGTACGAGAGGCGTTTAGGCTTTATGCGCAGTACGGTTCGGCCACGGAAACCGCCCGCCGGCTGAATGCGCTGGGCTATCGGACGAAAACATGGACGTCCCGGAAAAACATCGCCCATGACGGCGAAAAGTTCGCGGTTGATCGCATTTACCGCATGTTGAATAACCCGCTCTATGTCGGAGAAGTCTATCATAAAGGCCAGTCGTTTCCCGGCGAACACGAGGCGATTATTGAGCGGGGACTCTGGGATGCCGTTCAAAAGGTATTGAAAGACAACACCCCGGTTGCCGCCGGATACCGCAAAAACGCCATCGGGTCGCCGTTCAAAGGCTTGCTGCGTTGCGGTCATTGCGGCGGGGCATTCGGCATTACGTATGGCAAAAACAACAAGAAAAACTCCGACAACCGTCGGTACATGTACTATCTCTGCATCAAAGACGAAGACCGGGTAGAACGGCGTTGTCCGCTGGCGCGGATTCCGGCCGGAGATATTGATCGTGTAATCCTGGAGCAGATATCCCGGATTTTCAAAGCGCCGTCGGTACTAGCGAAAGTTTATGGTGAGTTGCGGCAAGATGAAGCTCAGCAGCGCAAAGTAATCAAACAACAGCAGGATGTGTTGGAGGCCAAGCAGGAAACCATCCGCAAGCAACTTCTGGACGGTGGCGATCAGGCCCAACTGCGGCCACAATTCGCCGAAATCGAAGCGCAGATTACCCGGATCAAGGAGCAGTCCAAGGAATTTTGCCCGGAATTGGCGCTGAAGAATCTGCTGAAAACCTGCGACTCCATCGAATCGATCTGGGAAGAATTGTTCCCAGTGGAACGGTACCGGCTGGCGCATTTGCTGTTCGACCGCATCCAGATTTTCACCGATCATCTGGTGATGGACGTAAAAACGGACGGGCTGAAGTCACTGGTCAAGGAACTCGGCGCCGACGAGTCCGTCACAGTAACGAAATCGGAGGAAGGCAACGGGCAGATCGTCCGGCTGACGGTTCCGCTGGTGATTCGGCGTCGCCACGGACGCAAGGTCGTTCTCGGTCCCGAGAACGCGGAGCCGGTGGCGGTTGCCCCGGAAGTCGTCGAACGCGGACTCAGCGCCATCGCATTACATCTGGCCCGAGGCTATGCCTGGATGGAAATGATCGAGTCCGGCAAGGTCGCCTCCATTGCGGAACTGGCCAAGCAGCTTAATATCGACAAAAACTGCGTCACCCGTGACCTCCGGTTGATCAGCCTCGCCCCTGATCTCCAGAAGCTGGCCGCCGAGGGCAGTGAACCGGAAACACTATCTCTGGCCCGGCTCCGCGAGCCGTTCCCGGAGGACTGGGAGGAACAGAGGAGGAGGTTTCTGGCCAATACGGCGTCGTAATCGCTGATACATTGTTCAGACTCTGGCAAAACAGCAGTCGCCCACTGCCTAATTTGTATACCGTGCGAGGATTTTCACATGGTAGCCCACGGCGAGAATAACATCCAGAGAATGCTACTGGATTGTCGGAATTTGAAATGTGCAGGTTTTGCACATTGCGTTTTGGTGACGGTACTGCCAGAGCCATTCTCGACCGGTTCTTGCAACACGCCGAAATCATTCCTTTTAAAGGTAAAAGCTACCGCCTGAATAATCGGGAAAAGGAAGAATCGTTAAACGGGTTTGAAAACGCTTTAACCCACCAATAAATTAACGTCTGTGGGGGTGCACTTTCAAGTGACCAGAGGTGGTGCATTTTGACCGACCGGTGACACAATCTTAACTTTTTGTAACAGGACACAATCATATTCGCAATATCAACTACATCTTCGATACAGTTATTCTGACCGAATGACAAACGAATTGTTCCTTTTGCCAAGTCATCAGAAAGTCCAATTGCCCGCAATACATGAGAGATTTCAGTCGACGTTGAATTGCACGCTGCCCCAGTGGAAATAGAAATGCCTTTCAAATCAACGTCATTGCTATAACCGATCTCGTCTCAGGTTTCGTTGGGGAGACTAAAACAGGAAGTCGACAGAATTTTCATTATATTCTTCCGCTTCTATAAGATCACAAGAAACTCATCGTTATGGTTAAATCGCATGTAGTCCAAGTCTGGAAACTGTTCATGCGCACGACCTAGCGTTATCTCCGGTAACTCGAATGCATAGAGCGAATGGGCATTACGAAGCGAGGCGACCGGTAAACGGTGTGCCTTGCTGGCATGCAAAATTGCTTTCCACAACAGCAGTGCTGTCTCCATTCGCTGAACGGGGATTTTCTCGCTAACTCCATATACAGCATTTTCATCTGTTCTAGCCAAAAGATGCAGATCCATCAGGCTTTGGATTGCATAACGCATATTGCGCTCAATGGTTTCACGTTCGCCATATATTTCCGTGAGCCGTAAGAGAATTTGTGCCTTTGCGGCTTTGTCTTGCAATGAGAAAAGGCGTCCAATGACTGTTGATACTGTCAGGAGAAATGGATATGCCGAAACTAATATTGCCCAATGCAATAAAATCCATTGCGGTTGTTCCAGTGTTTCCGCTTGAACCAACAACTGATTCCGAAATATCTTCAGATCATCTTCAGGAGCAAACCAAGCTCCTAAAATAGCCAATGCGTATTTTACCGACCCATCGGAGCGGTGTCCGCTGGCCGTATCGTCCTTGCTGATCAACTCTGTCAGCGCGTTTCGAATCTCCTGCGACGTCTTGCCCTGCAAGAGCAAAATAACGGCACAGTCAAGCCAAGCTTTTTTTATCGGTTGCTTGAAGCCAATCTTTTCATATCTTGATACTGCTTTCATCTTTCATCTCTTTTACCAGTTATAACCACAAGCGGAACAACAACTTCTTCAATGCTCGGACCGCCATGCGCAACAACATTTTCCCCGTTTGCAACAAAAGCAAATTTATAAGGCAAACTCATTGGAAAAAAGTCTTTGGGCAAACCGGCAAAATTCAGCGCAAATGCATGATCGTATTTTTCAACGGCACTATTTATAAGTGTTTCATCGGAGTATACACGAACCCGTTCCCCCTGTGATTCCGACAAAACACCTTCCTGCAGGCGGCCAAGCCCCGTACACTCGATATTGCCATGATCGCTGGTGATGGTTATAGAAAAGCCGCGATCAAGCAATCCAGTTATCATCTTTTCAAGATATTGCTGGTCAAGCCACTGCTTGATTTGATTATGCATCCCTGCATTTCCGAGTTGCATTCCATGCATGATTTTATCAACTTTGTCAATGACAAATCCGCATATTTTAGTTTTGGGTCCAATTTCATCAAGCACGAAATCGGGTGAACCATCGCCAAGACTTTTCCGATACAATACTTCTGCTTTCGTCAGCCCAATTGCCTCCCAAGCCTGACACCATAAGAAATCTTCCTTGCCTGTCGTGTTAATGGATGCAGGAAACATCGCAGGTATTTTCCCTGAAAAAATTGCTTGTCTTGAAACTGCGGTCAGAGTAGGAATCCACGCGAAACAGCCATCGGATGATAACGTGAATTTCTTATCCAAATATGGACGCATTGTCATCCATTGATTAAAAGCAAGGCCATCAATTACAATCAGAGCAAACCTTCGTAGAGAACCTTCTGTAAATTTTCTTGCTGCTGATTTTACAATCTGATGAACCATCACTGGGGCTTGCGGCGGCAAACTGATCAAGGAATTATAATGGCATTTTAGCCAAGCCCCAAACTCGGTGTTGACCTTATCTTGAATAGCCGCAAAGCGCTTTTCTCCGGTTTGCAGCGTAACTGACAGAGATGTCAGCTCTGCCCATTGGCGAGCAAAGTCCAACCATGTATTATATCTTGCATCATGATCAGGGATAGAAGATTCTATTCTGTCGAAAAATGCGTCAATGCACATACCGCTATTCGATTTTTGTCCGGCGGACAGAAAATCGATCATGTGCTGCAAGCCATTACTGGACTCATCTGCACGCAACAAACCTGCGGTGAACAGTTTTTCAATGTACGGTTTTATTTCCGAAGAATCAAAAACTATATATGCTGGCCCACGAAATTTGGCATTATACATGGCCTGCGGCTCGCATGATTTAGACATTGCATTCTGCTCGATAAAATATGGCCACCGTTCCTGGAGGAACGCATAAAAATTGCTATCTGACGCCAACAAAGCATCAATATCCCAGTCGCGGAATTGCGACTTCTGCTGAATTTTCCTGCTGATAAATTTAAGCATCAGGCCAGATTTAATTTTCAAATCAAAATGGAGCCGGAATAGTAATAGCAACAAGCCGTTATCGTTGTTTATTCCATCTGTAGAAAGCCCCAAAAGATTTTCCAACAGAAATTCACATGTTCCAGTTTCACCTAAAGGTGAGTATGGCATATCAGAACGGAGTTCAAACAATTCTGGGAAATACCGGCGATCAAGCTCATTTAATACAGAAAAATTCAGATTTGGAAAAATGCTGCTTAAAGAAAATTCGACTTTGCGGGATTGGGTAAAAATATCATACGGCAAATCATCCAGTGAACGCTGTTCATCTCGAATCAAAATCGCAAGTTTTTTATTCCCCTGATAACGGAACTCATTTTCATACAGGTATCGCAATGATAATTTATCCGTGAATTCAATTACTCGATATCCTCTTGTTTCAAGTTCGGCAAAAAGCGATTCGTCGGCAAGAAGATATTCAGGGTCCAGGACTGCGCTTATACGGGAAAATCCATCGCCCGGTGGGAATTCATCCAAAATATAATTTTTCCAACTCATTTCATTTCCCGCCTTTAATCTTGGCTGCAATCAACAGATTCACTTCCGGCAATAAAACTATACCAAGCCCATAATTTTCGCAATATGCCTTGCGTTCTTCTTCGAGTTTTCGCAATCGAGAGTCCCTGATGTTGGCAATACCGATCTTTTGAAGACTCCGGTACCGGCTGTCAAAAAGATTGCACTTCTTCTCGTATTCCTGCTTCCGCTCTGTTTCAAGCAATTGCTGCATCTCTGAAAAGACAGGTTCCATCCCAGATTCTACTTGTACAAAAAACTGGCCATTGGCAAATTCAGTTGTGCCGCAAATAGAAATCCCATTGCCTGCCAAGATCATGTCATAAATAGAACGCGCTGTGCTACTGAAATTTCTCCCATCGTCGGAAACGAATACCGGGATTACGCGACTGCGCGCCCATCCTCCTGCTTTTGCAGTCAACCGATACAATCCAAACAGCCCGGAGACTTCATTCGGTAATTCATTACAGCTTAATATTGGAACAGATTCTTCGGTCACATTTCCTTGCATCAACCGATGCAGGATATCTTTTACGTCATTGTGATTGATCGAAAGGAATGTTGCGGTTGGACAATTGGCGAGATCTGCCATGGTGAATACCGCCTGTTTTATTTTTTTCCCGCCGGGCAAGGTCAGATTCCAGTCCAATAAATTTCTGGCGGCAATGCCGGAATTTGCCCGGCAATAGTTCGTAACCATGCACTCCACCCAATATGGGAATGGATGTTGCAGATATCCCTTAGCCATGTCCGCCGTGATATTCGGCGATTCATAGAGAAACGCGAATTGTTTTGCCGACTTGGCCGCATCCCGCAGAACCTGCTCGACATTTTTTATCTGCTCATCAATACGGTTTTCATGCTGGATAGCAGCCTTATAGACCGCATCGAAAGCCATTTCCGCATCTCCGGAGTCAATGATGTCGGAAAGCTTGTCCACGCCGATATCCTTGAGAATTACGGCGAGCTTCTGTTCTATAACCTGACGAACGCGGGATTCAACGGTTCCGCCGATCATGAGGTTGAAGGCCTGGACATCATGTTTCTGCCCGATACGATCCACTCGTCCCATGCGCTGTTCAATGCGCATCGGGTTCCACGGCATATCGTAGTTCACCACTACATGGCAAAACTGGAGGTTCAATCCTTCGCCGCCGGCTTCGGTGGAAATCAACACACGTTTGTCAGCGGCAAATTCGTTTTGGCTGGCCAGGCGCTCGTCCATATCCATTGATCCATTAATAAGGCAACAGGAAATTCCTCGCCGCAAGAAAAACTCTTTCAGCATTTCTTGCGTGGCGGTAAATTCGGTAAATACCAGCATTTTTACATTGGGATCGGCTTCGTTGCTTTGGAGTTCGTAAAGTAACTCTAGAAGTTTTTCGGCTTTGGCATCAGGCCCGGCGCTCACGGCGCGTTTAACCAAATCCAACAAAGATTCCACTTGGGATATCTCCGCTTCGCAAACCTTGGGAATCGCGACAACTTTTGCCACCTGTTCGTCACTGTCCAGTTCTTCGAAGTCATCGAAGGCCTGTTCCAGTTCCGGGTCCTCTTCCTGAGGCGGATTTTTCAAAAACTCAAGGCGTTTCTGCAGGGTTTTCCCAATCGCAGGCGTCGATGAGGCCATCAACCGTTGAATCAATACCAATAGAAAACCAATCACCACACGTTTTTTCTTGGTCAGCCGAGCCATCATATTGTAGCCTTCCCGAATATACTCGGTTACGGCATCATACAAAATTTGCTGAGGCGCATGCCTCGCTTCCCAGATGACATTGATGGTATGGGTGTGCCGGGGACGGAAAAGCTTGTTGCCGGAGCCATCGATAGTGCTGCGCTTTTCATGACGAATCAGGTATGGCTGGATCTTCGCCTTTGAGAGCATTGTGTTTTCCGGAAACGCATCGGCATCGAGAATGGATAGCAACCGGTGAAATGCATCGGATTTCCCCTGGTGCGGCGTCGCCGTCAGCAGCAGAATGTTGGCGGCTGCTTCCCCGAGTCCGAAGCCGAGCTTAAAGCGGGCCACGTTTTCATCTGCCCCGGCCACCCGGTGTGATTCGTCAATGACGACCAAATCCCAATCCGCATGGATGACATTCAGAAAACGTTTCATATTGTATTCGTCGACCTGTTCCTTTGTCCAGCCCTTGCGCCGGCGGATCGGCTTGATGGCATCCAGCGGACAAACCACATTATCGCTCAGCATGTACGGGTTGTCGGCGCTGTCGGCATTCAGACTCATTGCGCTACGGGCTGCTTTCAGCAGCTCTCCCGCAGCCTCGATCTGGCTTGGGATGAACAGATGGAACTCTTCATCGAAATGAACTTTCATTTCCGAAATCCACTGTTTGGCCAGTCCGGTCGGCGCAACGATCAAAACGCGGCGGATCAATCCGCGCAACTTGAGTTCCCGAATGATTAATCCCGCCTCGATGGTTTTGCCCAGACCGACTTCGTCGGCCAGCATCAGCCGAACCGGATTTTTGCCGATGGCACATTTCAAGGTATCCAACTGATGCGGCAGCGGTGTTACCGCCGAATCCAACGGTGCAAGCAAAACATCTTCGCCGAAAGTCTGCGAGTAATTATTGAGCGCATCAAAAACTTTTCCTGCCGCGGCAATCGCCTGCAATTCTTCCGGGGAGGCCTGCAGTGCTCTTGTGTCAACCGGCAAAAGCAGTTCCTTGGGAACTCGCTCTACCTTGTTCAACTCCGGAATATAAACAATACAAATCACCTTCCCGAACAGTTTCTGTTCGGAAAGAAGATTGCAGATACATCCCTTGTAATTATATACCTCTGCCATATGATTAATCATCCGGTCCATCCCCATCAGAATCACATGCCTTAGCATTGAGTTTTTCTTCTAGCTTCTTCTTCTTCGTTTGCGGACGGCGTTTTTTTTGCTCCGGCGTATCTGTCATTTTTTTATTCCTCGCTACGGGTTTGGGCTTGGTCGTACCACATCAGGAGTTTCGGATCTTCTTCGAGGACGGCTTCCGGAATCTTGCGGGCGATGTCGATGATCGTCTTGTAGTCGCGCTCTTCGTAGGCGTGTTTGAATCCGGCGCGAACCGCTTCAAGACGGAAGGTCTTCAGCTTCTTGGTGGCGACGCGGTAAGCTTCAAATTCTCGCAACAACGCCTTTTCGCGAACCTTTTCCAGGTCGCCTGCTTTGTTCGGGTCGGGAACGTACCAGCGGTTGGCCGCCTTGGCCTTCAGTTTTGCATCGTCAGCGGTCAGATTGCGGTATTCTTCCCAGTTACTGGACAGATAGGCGTGAACCTGGGAGGGAACTGTGCCGTTGCCATCATAACAGAGGAAGTTCTGATCCAACAGCGTCGCGAGTTCTAGAGTCTGCTCGTATTTATTCCAGCCGGACAGTTCGCGCATGAACAATGGATTGATATCCTGGAAAGATTGCGGCTTGCTTTTCAACAGTTGGCGTATCCAGGCAATCGCCGAGGCTTCGTCCGACACAAAGAGGCTGCCCTGTTCCAAGGTGCCGACTTGGTTTTTCTTGCGGTCGTATTCCGCTGACTGGCCCGGCAAGAAATACATCCCGTCACGAGGATCGAATCTTCGCGCTAATCCTTCCTGGAAGTCCGCACTGGAAATTGGCACATTATAGCCTTTGCGAACATAATATGCTACCAGTTGATCGTAGAGAATACGCGGATCGCGTTCCGAGACCGTTACCAGTTTTCCGTCTTTGATCTTGGCTACCGGAAGGTATTTCAAATGGGTTCGAATAAAGTCCCATACGCCTTCTTCCGTTTCCGCCTCGCTAATGAAACGCTCCTCAAAGCCACCATTGGGTTTATATGCAGAAATAATTAGATCCTGTTTTACTGCGGTAGGAGTAGTTACTGCTTTGAAACTTCCTTGCTGTTTATCCAGTGCGGAAATATTTGCAACAATAAAGCCAGCATCGGAAAGCGCGGATTGAATACTGTTCCATACCGATGCACTAGTATTTGAAAATTCTACAGTCATCCAGCGTCCTGGCTTCAAATAAGAATATGCTTGCTGAAAGCACCTGGCAAGAAGATCTCGGTAATCGGACAATGTCTTGTTTTGAGAACTGTTCTCAATGGCTTCTTCTTTGATATTGGTTTCAATATTCAGCCATTTTTCCCATAAAGAGCTTAATTCAGAATAATTTAAATTTGCACCGAACGGAGGATCAATAAATATGTAATCAACGCTCATGTTGGGGCATGCCGTTGATGACTGCGTCATAATAGCATTCCATGATAACGATTGACCAAATGCATCAATTAGACGTCTAAGTTTATTCCTATATGCGGTCAGCACGTTTGACTCTGAAATTTGTGATCCAACATAATAAGTGCCACTTAAAGGATTATATGGGAAGGAAACTCCAGGCCGAAAACGGTTCAGTTTGCTTAGGTTTATAAGCTGAGAATTAAATAGAAGTCGAGTTTGGGCCGTGCAACATTTTTGCTTTATCGAAGCTAAAATATACAAATTCCGTTTTGTGTAAAAATGATGAACATGGGTCAGTCCCGTACAATCATTACGTCTTGTTTCTTTTCCTTCAATCATTCTTACAGATGGATAAGAATATGGAATATGACAGGCATTAATTTTATCAATTAACTTCAGATCACAACCATCTGGCCTTTTATCAAAACAATTCCTTTTTCCTGGCAATGAGTAATTAATAAGGACTGGAACTTGCTTGGCTTGTCGAATATTTTTCTCAATAGCTTCGTCTCGGAATGATGTCCATGCATGCTCCATCTTCCGTTTAGTTAGTTCGGAACTGCAATGCGGACAAGAAAATTCTTCAAAAACTTTTCCTGCGGCTTTGTCAACCGCCACATCATAAAACACAACTTCCTTCATGCAGTTCGGACAGATAAATACATCGCTCCAGACCACATAGTTGATTTTGCCGATAATCGGCTTGCCGTCGGAGTCAAGAATCGGCTTGCCATTGGCATCGACATGTTGAGTTTCATACATCCAACCGCATTCCGCCTCGACTTCCGCAAGAATACGTTTGGCTTCGCGCTCAAATTCCACCACGTCAACCGGCGTATTATAGTTGTAAGCGATAAAGGTCGCGGCCGGGGAAAGGTCGTTCAGAATTGCCTTGCGCGCGCCGAGTTTGGAAAACGGCTTGTTTGAATCTTCAGCATTGGGATCAAAGATATTACCGGTCTTTTCATCCACCCGATAACCCAGTTCCCGAACAGCAGCAATATCGCCGCACATCTGCGCGGCTACGCCGGTCATCCCAGTGCCGCAGAAACCATCGAAGACAATGTCGCCCGGCGCTGTGTAATGGAGGATATAGCGCATGATGGCTTTGTGCGGCACTTTGGTATGATAGCTGTGAGCATTATAGATCGGATCGTTCTTTCCCTCCGACACATCCGCTGCAAAGGGTTCGCGAACATAATGGAAAAGATCATTTTTCTGCGGTTTTTCGCTTTCCCACTGCCTGATAAAATCGCCAATCCACGGGTTCGGGCAGGCACAATAATAGGGCGGATCGCTCAATGCCAGAATATCTTCGTCTTCGCCGAGGGGAAAGCCTTCGATTTTGCGAAATTCCGGCTCCTGAAGTTTCTTACGCAGTTCCGCGGTAAAATATTCCCGTCTTGCCTTGTCATTCGGGAATTCCATCCCAAGACAGACGACCGGCTTATTATTCGGCACAAGTTCTTCGTCAAAGAGATTGCCGCTTCCCGGCTTCCCGGCTATTATCTTCGATTTGAAAAGTTCATCATTGGACATATCTAATCATCCTCTGTATGGAAGTTCGCTTGGGAGCGTTTCAAAAAGAGTTTTTCTTGACGGTGGATCAATAATCCGTTTCTTCAAATATTTGTGTGCCATTGTATCAGAAAAAAACTTTACGAACTGGAGATTCCGCTCTATATCTCCGTGCGGTGAAATGATAACTCTCTTGATAAGAGAAGATATATATCGTAGTGGAATAGTGCATTCAATGAATGGTTTTCTATTTTCGTACAAGATTTCTTCCCCTGGCATTATATTATTAAAAATACAGCGCCATTCGTACTCTTCTAAAAAACTTTTATCTTTGAATTGCGAAGACAAGTTATGAAGATAGGTAATAGCTAACCCGCACGCCATGGTTTTTCGTTCTGAATCATTACAAGCAATATCTGTACATTGGACAATAAAATTAATGCGTTTATGTATTTCCTGCTTAATTTTCGAAATTCGATCTGAATAAACACATTGAAGCAACTGATAGTGCCGCATGGTCTTTATTTCATCGTTGACTGTAAAAATGTTTTGTAACAACTTTGAATTGAACCCTATGGCGCAGCCTCCAGTTTGAGGCGTATATGCTCGCCACTGAGGTAGATAATCAGGATGTTCAGAAAAACATATAACAAACATCCCCCGTTGCCGCTCTCCTTTATCGTCAACAGAAATAAAGTCACGAATTGCCTGTAAAGGAATTAACTTGTCTGGCTTTTGAGAAATTTGACGATCTATTTCTGACAAAATCAGATTCGTTGCTAAGTTTACTTCTTTTCTATCATTTAGGAACGCATAATGAGTTGCCCGCATTGTCAAAGTTGTACAAATTTTCACCAGTGTATCAATAGAGGTATAATGCCAAAGGATTTTTGGCAGAACGGTATCTGTCTCAAATCCTTGAAAATCTGGAACAACTTTGTTTGAGGCGGGCATATTTACTTACTCCAGCACGATTCTGATTTTGTTTTGGTCTTTGCCTTTGACCAAAGAATCGACATATTCCGAGAAGCGTTGTTTCAGTTCTTCCGGTTTGGCCGGTCCGTTGAGTTGCAATGCGGCTTCAATATTAGCCAAACTCATGGAAACCTTCTGCAATCCATTCATTATTTCGCGAAGAGCGGGAACAAGGCGCGGATTGGTCGGAAAACAAATTTCGCGTTGTTTTATGAACTCTTTGACCGCAGTCTGATCGTCCTGCTTGAGCAGGTTAAGGTTCGCCTGGGTTATCGGGTCTTCCATATTGGAGAGCAGCATGCCAACCCAATTGGAAAGCAAGGTGTCGAGCTGTTCATCCATATTCTTTAAGAGTTCGGATGCCGAGCCATGAACACCGTCCTGCCGGGGGGAGTAGCTGCAACAAGGGCATTGCGGCGCGGATTCCAGCGCAGCTTCGGAAAGTCCGGAGCAGGAGCGCAAGCCATTAAGCTTGTTTTGAAAGTCTGCCAGCTTCTGGCGCGGCATAACCTCAATAGCCGTCAATTCCTGAAGAATTTTAATCCGCTGATCATTCAGCAGTCGATTTCGCTTGGTCTCATCGGCGGCACTCAAGCGGGCATCCTGATGCATTTTCAAGTAGATTGCGATATACTCGCGCTTGAGTTTGCGGAGTTCCTGGGAGATGCCCGGCACCGCTTTAGCAATCGCTTCGGCAGAGTCTGTGCTGGAAAGCTTTTCGGCAATCAGTCGACGCAGTTCGCGCTCCTGTCCAATCCATGGATATTCTGCAGGCAGATTCGTTTTCGCCAGCTGAAGATAAGCGGCAATCTGGCCGTCTTCGCGATAAAAATCCCATAGTTTTTCCAGAACGCTCATCATGGCCAGCGCGGACGCATGAACCATGATCTCGTCATATTCGGTCTTGAAGTTTTTCAGTTTTGCCGGCGTATCGAAGTTCTGCAGATACTCCAGAAACTCTTTGGCCTTGGTCAACGCCATGCTGTTGGAAGTATAACCGCATGTCGCCAGAAGGTCAACGCCAAGAAAATTAATACCATTTCGCAAATTGCTCTGCAAGCGAACAATCCGGTCAACAATCTTGATGAGAACGGTTTGGAGTTCCTTAACCGGGTCGGGCTTATTTTGCATGACCAGCGCAGTGTATCCGGCAGGCATGTTCAGCAGCGCAAAAATCCCGGTCAGTCCCGGCTGATTCCATTCTTTAGGCTGCTCGATGTGTTTGAAATTGATGAGTTCATCCAAACCGGCGGCAGCCAACTCGTTCAGCATCGTGGCGTCAAATTTTCTGCCAACAACCGTCAAGGTGATTTCGCCGGTATAAACCAATGCAGCAAGCACAACAACCAGGAAATCCGGCTCCAGTCTTGCTCCACCCACGTCAAAATACTCGATGCCATGATCCCAAACGATCAGTTCACTACGGTTGACCACTTGGCCGACACCGCGGTTCTGGAATGCCTGCAGAACTTTTTTCGCATAGATCGAATTCGCTACGGAAATCCGGTCTACATCCAGCAACCCAAGGGCGTCCAGCAATGCCGTAGCTTGTTTGGTCCGGCCTCCGGCAACCATGCGAAGCGCATCGGAAACCGCTTGTGCGCGGCTTTGTTGATGAATCAGGATGCTGAATTTCGGATAGTCCGGCGCTTGGTCTTTGAAATGTTGCGCCATCAGATATCCGGTAATGGCGTTAACCATATCTCTGAAATTGAGCGTGTCATTTCCAGAAATTCCGGATATTTGCCGCAGCGTTACGCCTTTCAGCCAACTCAGGGTTTCTTTTGCTTGCCCCTGGTAGATAATCTCAAATGCCGAGGTGTTCTTTTCTCGCAGCCAGGCAATGATAACATTCTGATGTTCCCGGACCTTCTGCTCATAATTGGCTTTGGCCGGGCCGGAGGAAATAGTGGACAGGTCAAGCGCGCCGGCAAAGCTACGAATGGCATTGGTGAACTTATCATCGACACCGACCAGACGGAAGAAAATCTCGTCGGAATTTTTCTCATCCTTGAATTTTTTAGCATTTGCCGAGAAATGTTTGAGAAAATACAGGTAGTAATCTCTTGGCGGCTGTGCCGTCGAACGCTCATTCGGTGCGCCGAAAAAGAGGTATCCGATACGAGGGGCATTACGTTCCTGCCAAATAATCTTGTCATATTCCCAAATATTATAACCGGTAACCTTGGTGGGAACATCCTTGACTTCCATAATGATTTTCAACGCTTCAAAAAATGCATGGTCGAGCTTTTCGTCATCAAGTGATGCGGCTCTTTGCTCAATTAGGGCATCGATATCTTCGGTGCGTTGAACATCGATATAGTATTGTTGATTGTCGGCGTTTTTGGTAATAAACTGGCCGCTGACCGCCTTCATGATCTTGCCCATGATCGTCTCGATCTGCGTCTGTAATGCCGCATCCGGTTCTCCGCCGAGCTCCGCAACCACCGGGTCGAAAAGGCAAAGCGTATCGCGCATTTCCGCAGCGGTAATGCCTACGTTGTTGTAAATATTTCCGGTAGTCAGGCGATTCACCGCCAATGCGCTGATGATACGTTGCGCCATGGGGCGATATGGCTTCGGAAGCGCATGGTTGATCTTAGTTTCCAGCACGGAGACGCATTCCATTATTTTCTTGACTTCGTCAATAGTTCTAAAAGAAGCATTGCCGGTAAGTGTCGCCCAATATGAATCATATGCCACAATCCCAGGATATTCCGCCGGGACCTCACAATCAAGAATGGAAGACATTTTACCGGAAAGGGTTTTCAAAACCGTCCGATTCTCAACCGCCGCTACCCTTTCAAAAATTTCAATGTAATCAGGATGGACGGGAAACATGCGAACGAATTCATCCATGCGGCCGCTCATGTCGCCATAGAACTTGGAAAATCGATCAAGGTAATCCCTGATAGTTTGCTGTTGTGCTGGAGTTTTCTTAAGCAAACGCTCCGAAACAACATACTTCACATCGTTGCGGGCAATGTCAACCTGTTCAAATCGCTCATGGACTCGCCGGATGCTGTCGCTGACAAAAGAAAAACGAGCACTATCAAAAATGGCTTCCTGCACTCCGGCAATAAAGCGAAACCGCAAATGCTCGCAGACTTCTCCAAGCTCACGCATCAATCCGAGATCCAGCACCAGTTCCTGGTCATGTCGAGAACGAAGGTAGTCGAGCAACTCATCAAGAACAAAGAGCAAGCCATGGTCCGGATATTTGGCATTAAATGCTGCCATCATATCTTCAATCCATACCTTGTTGTTCGGAATGCTTTTTTCATCTGGAATGGAGAAATCAATACCTTGCTCGTCCAGAAATTTTTCAAGTTCCCCGACAATGATATCATGTAACGAGGTCTTTACGCCACCGATTTCCGCACGAATGACTTTGAACTTTCCCGCAATTGAAGACGCTGCATTGGCAACATCCGCATTTTTTAAATACTGCACCATACCTGCATCGGAGGCCAACGCTGAAATCACGGACATGAGGTGAGACTTACCGGTTCCGTAATTGCCAACGACAAGTAACCCTTTGTTATCAACCGGGCTGTCATATTGCAATTGCTGGAATACTATATTAATAAGCCGATCGGCCATTGTGTCTGAAATTACATATGTCTCGACCAGTTTCTTGGCTTCACCTTTTTTTCGAGATTCAGTCAATTTGATGATGGTTTCCAGTGCATCAAACTGAATTAGTTCCTTGTATTTCATCGCATCCCCTCTGCTTGAATATTATTTAAAGAAGAATTGCCTGTTTCATCAAAGCAAAGAATATCATTATTTAGCATAATTTCATAGTGTTCCTGGTGACTATTGGCAGCATAAACCAATGTTTTTGTAGCGAAATCAAATCGTCCGGGCCAGTTTACTATGAAATTTCGCGTTCTTGCGGCCGCTTTCATAAGTGTAATGGGATCGGTTGACAGCTCTGGGTCAAACAGTATTTCGATGTCCGTTAGAAAAACATTTGAAGTTCCAGTCAGAAAGTCGTTAAAATAGTCTGCAATTCGAACTGGTCGTTGTTTGGGCGAAAGATCAAGCAGCAAACGAGAAAGCTCTTTTCCCAACAAAACAGACTCAAATTGAAAATTTTCCAAACACGCCAGAATAAAGTCGGACTTTTCGGGAGAATTGCCAGTCAACAGCAATAAACGACAATATCTGTCAGGCAGAGCACTGCAATTGTGCTCAAATTCAAATTTTGTGTTTGCTACCATTTCTTTCCGCTCAACAATCTTTACCAATATGTTTTGCTGGAGGTTTATATTTATTACCACTAGGACAAAGGATGTCCTTTCTGCTTATTTTGGTTTATTTTTTCTGTTTTTTTTTCTGCTCCATCATTTTCAGCCCAAGCATCAACTAATTTTTTCTTGAATTTCCAGCAGCGTCCTAATTTTGTTGACGGCATGTTACGCTGCGTTATCCAGCGATATACGGTATCGCTACTTACTCCGAGATATTCGCATATCTCATTCATAGATAACCATCTGTCGTCCATTTTTATCCTTTACACATGTGGAATATACAGTGAAATAAATTTTGCATGTCGAAATATGACATAGGCATGATGCTTTTTCAAACCGCAGAAAGCCGTAAAAAACCGTAAAAAGCAGAAGTGCCGGGAAATTTGTAAAAAACGCTTCCCGCGATTTTTGAACCTTATCCAAAGAGGTTCATCAAAAACCGGGGAGCATTTATCATATCGTGGTTTATGAGGGGGTATCATTGGCATACTTCAAACGCAATGCTCTCCGTTTTTGCGGCGGCAATTTTGGTGTAATGGCTTTATTAAAAGCAAGATATGAATAAATTATCCATTGACAAAAAGTAGAAGACGTGTCCTCTACTGACGGAGATCAGAGAGCAAACGGCGACAAAACATGAAGAAAACACATGTTTGAATGCCTTTTTCGGTCCGGCGTTTGGAGACAGGCAATCGTCGCAGATGTCTTTGATCCAAGGGGATATAAAAGAAAAACCGATGAGAGGTACTCATTGGTAAAATGTAAAAGAATGGTGGAGTATAAGGGATTTGAACCCTTGACCTCTTGCATGCCATGCAAGCGCTCTAGCCAACTGAGCTAATACCCCAATCGTAGAAACCGGCTTACGATCATCGCAGATCATCGTAGCGGCTACAGGGTTCTTAAAGTAGCTTCTCGAAGAGGAATTGCAAGCGAACTCCCCGCTTTTTTCATAACTTTTTTCCTTTTTTCCCGTCGCCGTCGTCAACAGACGGAAGTCAAAACGAGTCTCCGGGGAGAAACCCTGAAAAATTTGGAAATTTTTCCAGGTTTCTCCCCAAACCTTTTTCTCTGACTTTTAACTTTTTAATTTGTTTATCTCATTGTTTCGCAAAGAGATAAATAAATTAAAAGTTTTGCGGGGTCAACGTTGGTGCAGGAAAGAACTGGGGCGCTTCTTCAAAGACGCCCCGTGTCTTCCCCGCTGCCCACAAGGTGAGCCTGCTATCGTCAACGCTTTTTGCCCCCAATTTTTCATTTTGGTTAGTATTCTCGCTATCATGGTGTTGCAGAAAAGGCACCAACGGCAACGTTAAAGCAACATCAACTGTTCCGGCTGTTCAGGCCGAGGAACCGAATTCACGTTCCAGTCGATAGGACATTGCCCGGACTGCACCAGCGCCGCATTGATCCGGGAAAAAGGCCGGCTGCCGAAAAAACCGTGCGCGGCCGACAGCGGCGACGGATGCGCCGATTGGATAATCGTATGGCGGTCGGCATCGATCAGGCTTTCTTTCTTGGCGGCATGTCCTCCCCAAAGCACAAACACCACCGGCGACGTTTTCGCATTGACCGCCCGAATAATGGCATCGGTAAACTGCTCCCAGCCATGACCGCTGTGCGAGGCCGCTTCGTGCGCACGCACGGTCAATACCGTATTCAGCAACAGAATTCCCTGCCGCGCCCAGTCCGCCAGACAGCCACTCGCCGGACGGGGAAGCCCCAGATCGGAAGCCATTTCCTTAAAAATATTGTTGAGCGAACGCGGCGGCGGCACTCCGGGTTTTACCGAAAAGCACAAGCCGTGCGCCTGGCCGTTGTCGTGATAGGGGTCCTGCCCCAGCAACAACACTTTGACCCGGTCGTACGGCGTCAGCCGCAACGCGTTGAAAATTTCCTCCCGCGGCGGAAAAATCGTATGTTCCGCCCTCTCCGCCGCCACAAAAAGCTCCAGCTTGCGCCAGTATTCCTGTTCCAGTTCCGAGGACAGAATGCGCTGCCAGTCCGGTGGCAGCAGCGATGCCAACGTGTCCATAAATACTCCCTTCGATAACGTGATCGCCCAGTTGAAAAAAATCCGATCAAACAGTAAATTGACAACATGGTCTTTGCAAACGGAGAAAGCAGAATTATGGCCGCAGAGTTTCGGATTGAACACGACAGCATGGGCGAAGTTCAGGTTCCCGCTGATCGCTATTGGGGAGCGCAGGCCCAGCGCTCGCTGGAACACTTTGCAATCGGCACGGAAATCATGCCGCTCACCGTCATCCGGGCTATGGGCATTCTCAAGAAAGCGGCCGCGTTGACCAACCGGGATCTCGGCAAATTATCCGCCGACAAGGCCGAACTGATTGCCCGGGCCGCCGATGAAATCATCATGGGCCGGCTCGATGCGCATTTTCCGCTGCACGTCTGGCAGACCGGCAGCGGCACCCAGACCAATATGAACGTCAACGAGGTGATTTCCAACCGCGCCATCGAACTGGCGGGCGGCGTGATGGGCAGCCAGACCCCCATCCATCCCAACAATGATGTCAACATGTCGCAATCCTCCAATGACACGTTTCCGGCGGCGATGCATATTGCCGCCATCGCGGCGCTCCGCCACCAGTTGTTGCCCAATCTGAAAAAAATGCGGGACGCGCTGGCCGCCAAAAGCGAAGCGTTCCGGGATATCGTCAAAATCGGCCGTACTCATCTTCAGGACGCCGTACCGCTGACCCTGGGACAGGAATTTTCCGGGTATGTGGCCCAACTCGATGCCGCCACGGTCCGCATCGAAGCATCCATGCCGGAATTGTATCAGCTGGCGATCGGCGGAACGGCCGTCGGCACCGGGCTGAACACGCATCCGGAATTTGCCGTGCGGGTGGCCGCGCATATCGCGAAATTGACCGGAGAACCGTTTATTACCGCGCCGAACAAGTTTGCGGCGCTGGCCGCCCATGACGCCTTGGTGGCGGCCTCGGGCGCGTTGCGGACGCTGGCCTGCGCCCTGATGAAAATCGCCAACGACATCCGCTGGCTGGGATCGGGTCCCCGCGCCGGCATCGGCGAACTGATTTTGCCGGCCAACGAACCGGGATCGTCGATCATGCCGGGCAAAGTCAATCCGACGCAATGCGAAGCCATGACAATGGTGGCGGTTCAGATCATCGGCCTCGACACTGCGGTGGCGATGGCCGGATCGCAGGGCAATTTCGAACTCAATGTTTATAAACCCTTGATGATTTTCGATTTTCTGACCATGTGCCGTCTGACCGGCGATACCTGCCGGTCGTTCAGCGATCATTTGCTGGCGGGCCTCCAAGCTGATCACGCCCGCATTGAACAGCACGTCAAATCGTCATTGATGCTGGTCACGGCGCTGAATCAGTACATCGGCTATAACAAAGCGGCGGAAATTGCCCATCTGGCCTGGAAAAACCATTTGACGCTGAAAGAGGCCACGTTGCAGCTGGGTTATCTCAGTGAAGCCGATTTCGACCGCATCGTCGATCCCCGCAAGATGATTTCCTGTCAATAAACGCGATTTCAATTGTCTTCGCCAAGCGTTGTGCTATAATATTTGCTTTCGTCTGGTGGCAAATCGATTAACAACAGTACCGTAAAATTCATGTCCGACACATCATTACAATCTGCGTCAACCGCACACGCCGGCGGGTACTGGGAAATCTGGAAAATTGCTTACCCGCTGGTCATCATGAGCGCCAGCCATACGATCATGCAATTCTGCGACCGGGTTTTTCTGTCTATGCGGTCGACGGAGGACGTGGCGGCCGCCCTGCCGGCGGGGATTCTGTCGTTCACGCTGTTTTCTTTTTTCATGGTGACGATTAATTTCACCTCCGCACTGGTTTCGCAATATTTCGGCAACCAGAACCGGGAAGCCTGCGTCCGGGTGGCCTGGAACGGTTTTTATCTGTCGCTGTTTTTTGCCGTGTTGATTGTCTTTGCCATTCCCTGGCTGGGACTGTACGTCATCGCGCACAGCGGGCATCCGCCGGCCTTGATCGAACTGGAACGAAAATTCTATATCGCCTTGATTCCCAGCGGGGCGTTCGTGTGCATCTGCGGAGCGTTTTTCTCCTATTTTTCCGGACAGGGCAAAACATGGTACATTGCCGCCATCAATTTGTGCGGATGTCTGATCAACATCGGCCTCGATTATCTGCTGATCTTCGGCAAATGCGGACTGCCGGAACTGGGTATTGTGGGCGCCGGTCTGGCCACCAGCATCAGCTGTTTGATTACCGCATTGATCATCTTTACGCTGTTCCTGTTGCAGAAGCAAACGCTGTATCCGACCCGCCGTTACCGTGAGTTCAGCTGGAATGAACTGAAAAAGCTGGTGGGCTTCGGCACTCCGGCCGGATTGCAGTCTTTTCTGGACATCGGCGCGTTCACCATTTTTACTTTTATGCTCGGCCGGATCAACGAAGTCGCGATGGCCGCCACCACCATCGTCTGCTCCATCAATATGATCAGTTTTATGCCGATGCTCGGGCTGGCCGACGCCACCGCCATTCTGATCGGACAGTACATCGGACGCGGACGGCAGGATATTGCCGAAAAGCTGGCCTATCGGGCTTGGTTCATGGCCTTGCTCTATATGCTCCTGGCCAGCTCCGTTTTTGTGTTGCTGCCCCAGTGGCTGATTGGCAGTTTTGCGCCGAACCGCGACGCCGGAGGCAGCTTTATGGCCGTCTATGAACTGGCCCGGCAGCTGTTGCTCTGCGTGGCCGTTTACAACTTTTTCGATGCCACCAAATATATTTTCATGGGCGCTCTGCGCGGTTCCGGCGATACCCGGGTTTCCATGTCCATCAGCCTGGGCTGCAACTGGTTTATTCTGGTTCCCGGGGTGGTCCTGCTGGTTACGCTGTTCCACTGCTCGGCGCTGACTGCCTGGATGTATACCACCGGGTATCTGCTGGTAGAAGCGCAATGTCTGTTCTGGCGATTCCGTCTGGGGGCGTGGAAGAGAATCAAGTTGATCGAACGCCGTCCGCCGCAACCGGCGCCACGAGAAGCCGGTGTGGCAACCGTCATGGATATGAATGTTGAATTATAGCGAAAGTCGCGAGAAAGACACGGAGCGCCGCTGAAACCGCAATTCTTTTCATCCCCTTGTAGACGGGAGTCTCCCCCATCTTGGGTAACGGGGAAGACTCGGAGTACTTTCGAAACGGCACTCCATTTTTTTGCAACTTTTTATTCCATTTATATCCTTGCTACACAAACAGATAAACAACTTAAAAAATTTGCAAGTCAGCAAATGGGGTCCGAGGAAACCCTTGAAAAAATTGCAAATTTTTCAGGTTTTTCCCCCGGATACTCATTTTGAGCCTCCCGTCTCTTGCAACGTTCATCCGGTTGTTCCGGTTGAGAATTGGCGCAAAAATTAGCAATGCGGCCGAAATCGCGATATATTATAAGGCGTTCAGCAATACAGGAAAGGGACATCGATGCTTAATGTGGCCAATTTGAAGTTGCAGACGGCAGTCGGGTTCGAATGGACCGGAGAAAAGTTCGGTCCGGATACGATCATTGCGGGAGCCGGTTCCTGTTTTGCGCAGAACCAGCTTGACCGGTTATTTGCCATGGGCATGCAGGGCCGGGGCAATCCGACCGGAATTATTTATAATGCGGTATCGATTGCCGAGGCGCTGGAAGCAGCGGCTACAGGACAAGTCTTTCGCTCCGATGATTTCTTCAGCTTGAACAACCTTTGGCACAGCCGGATGCATCACGGTAGTTTTTCCCGTCCGACGGTGGAAGCGGCGGTAGCGGCAGCCAACGATGCCATGCAGGCGTTCTCCATCGCGTTACACCGGGCCGGAATGATTATCCTGACGCCGTCATCTTCCGTGGTCTATGAAGAAAAAGGGACGGGGGTAATTTTTGCCAATTGCCACCGGATAGAGCAAAGCCATTTCAACCGCCGACTGTTGAGTCTGGCGGAGAGCGTAACGGCCTTGCGGCGGGCGGTGGCGGCGATTCGAACGGTCAATCCCGAAGCATTGCTGATTTTCACGGTGTCCCCGATTCGCCACTATCCCGGGGAACTGGTTCTGAATTCCCGCAGTAAGGCGCTGTTGTTGACGGCGGTTCACGAAGTCGTCGACAACACGCCGAACTGTCTCTATTTTCCATCCTACGAAATCGTGCTGGATGAATTGCGGGATTACCGGTATTATGCCGAAGACCTGATTCATCCGTCGCTGTTGACGGAGAAGATTATCTTCGGTCGGTTCGCCAATGCCTTTTTCAATGTCGATGCCCACACAATGATGGCCGAGAAAGAAAAAGAAAATCTGGCGGCGGCGCACCGTCCGCGTTATTGAGGACGAGAGGCAAAACGAGTTTTCCGGACCCCATTTTCTGACTTTCAAGCTATTTATCTATTTGCTGCGCAAATAGATAGGTGAATTAAAAGTTTTACGTGGTTAAAGTCGGGGCGCGGAGAAGAAATGGGGCGCGGTTGCCAACGCGCCCCGTGTCTTCCCCGCTATCCACAAGGTGAGACTCCCGCCGCTTGATATTTCGGCGTTTCGCGGTAATGTCAACGGATTGAATTGTCCTTTCCGGCGAATGAACGCCGGCGGCTATTTTTGAGGCAGTATCATGTTGGAAAACATTGTGATTCGCGGCGCCAGCCAGCATAATTTGAAAAATATTGACGTGACCATCCCCCGCAACAAGCTCACGGTCATCACCGGGTTGAGCGGCTCGGGGAAGTCGTCGCTGGCTTTCGATACGCTGTACGCGGAAGGCCAGCGGCGCTATGTGGAAAGTTTGTCGGCATACGCCCGGCAGTTTCTCGACCGGCTGCAGAAACCGAAAGTGGAACACATCGAAGGATTGTCGCCGGCCATTGCCATCGAACAGCGCAGCGCCGGTTCCAATCCCCGTTCTACCGTGGCCACCACCACGGAAATCTACGACTATTTGCGGCTGCTGTATGCCCATACCGGCACCCCGCATTGTCCGCAATGCGGCAAGGAGCTGAAAGCGCAGTCGGTACAGGCCATCACCGAAAAGCTCGAGGCCTATCCGACGGGACGCAAAATGATGTTGCTGGCGCCTTACGTCAACGGCAAAAAAGGCGAACAGCGCGACGTGATCGAAAAGATCAAGGCCGATGGCTTCGTCCGGGTGCGGATCGACGGAAAAATCTATCAACTGGAAGACAAACTGCCGGAACTGGCCAAAACCAAACGCCATTCGATCGATGCGGTCGTCGACCGTCTGATCACCGGCAAAACGGACCGCATCCGGCTCAGCGACTCGGTGGAGACGGCGCTGGAATTCGGCTCCGGCGAACTCCTGGTGCTGTTGGAAAATCCCGCCCCGGACCGGACTGCCGACTGGAACGAAGAACGCATCTGTGAAAAGCTGGCCTGTCCCGACTGCGGAATCAGCATCGGCGAGTTGCTGCCGCGTAATTTTTCGTTCAACAGTCCTTACGGGGCCTGCGAAAAGTGCCACGGGCTCGGCGTACTGATGGTGATGTCGCCGGAACTGGCGGTGCCGGACCCGACGCTGTCGATCCGCAAAGGCGCGATTCCCGGCTGGCGGCGCGGCCCCCGGCGGCTGCTGATCTACTATAATCATCTGCTGCGGTGTCTGGCGGCCCACTACGACTGCCCGGACATGCTGACCACGCCGTTCGGCAAGTTGCCGGAAAAGATTCGCAAGGTAATTCTCGAAGGCAGCGGCGACGAAGTCATCAATTTCGACTATTACATGCGCGGTCGGAAGTTCGAACTGCGGAAGCCGTTCGAAGGCGTGCTGGCCAATCTGGAGCGCCGCATGACGGAAACCGAAAGCGACTCGGTGCGGGAACGGCTGCGCGAATATATGAAACCGCAACTGTGTCCGGCCTGCCAGGGCGCGCGGCTCAATCCGGCCAGTCTGGCGGTAACGGTGGGCGGACTCGGCATTCACCAGTTCAACGCGCTGTCGATAGATAAAGCGCTGGAATTCATTCGCAAGTTGAAGCTCTCCGACGAAAAACGCCAGATTGCCGGAGAAGTGCTGAAAGAAATTTCCGGCCGGCTCCAGTTTCTGGCCGACGTCGGACTGAACTATCTGACGCTGGCCCGGGAAAGCGGTTCGCTCTCCGGCGGCGAAATGCAGCGGATTCAGTTGGCGACCCAGCTCGGCTGCGGACTGGTCGGCGTGTTGTACATCCTCGACGAACCGTCCATCGGTCTGCATCAGCGGGATAACGACCGGCTGCTCAAAACGTTGGCCACGCTACGGGACGTCGGCAACACAGTCATCGTGGTGGAACACGATACCGACACCATTTTGAAAGCCGATTACGTGATCGATATCGGCCCCGGGGCCGGCGTTCACGGCGGCGAAATCATCGCCGCTGGCACCCCGCGGCAGATTCAGCAGTCGGAACGTTCGCTGACCGGGGCTTTTCTGAGTGGCCGGCGGCGGATCGAACTGCCGGAAAAGCGTGTCAAAGGAACCGGCAAGACGCTGGAAATCATCGGCGCCAGCCAGAACAACCTGAAAAATATCGATGTGAAAATTCCGCTCGGAACCCTCTGCTGCGTAACCGGTGTTTCCGGTTCGGGCAAAAGTACGCTGGTCAACGACATCCTGGTCAAAGCGCTGCTCCAGCACTTCAAGATCGGCCAGGAAATCCCCGGCCGGCATAAAACCATCAAGGGACTGGACCACATCGACAAAGTGATCGTCATCGACCAGAGCCCGATCGGCCGGACGCCGCGTTCCAATCCAGCCACCTATACGGAATGCTTCGGTGCGATCCGCAATCTGTTCGCCAGTCTGCCGGAGGCGAAAATGCGGGGCTACGGGCCGGGCCGGTTCAGTTTCAACGTCAAGGGCGGACGGTGCGAAGAATGTCAGGGCGACGGTATCAAGAAAATCGAGATGCAGTTTCTGCCGGATGTTTTCGTCACCTGCAGCGCCTGCAACGGCAAACGCTTCAATCAGGAAACCCTCAGCGTTTACTACAAGAAAAGAAATATCGCCGACGTACTGGATATGACGGTTGACGAAGCGGTGATCTTTTTCGAGGCGATTCCCGGCATCTATCGGAAACTGAAGACGTTGCAGGAAGTCGGTTTGGGCTATATCGGACTGGGCCAGGCAGCCACCACCTTGTCCGGCGGGGAAGCCCAACGGGTCAAGCTGGCCCACGAACTGGCCAAGATTCCGCGCGGCCATACGCTGTATGTGCTGGACGAGCCGACCACCGGACTGCATTCCGCCGACATCGATCAGCTGATGAAAGTTCTGATCCGGCTGCGGGACAAGGAAAATACGGTTCTGGTGATCGAGCACAATCTCGACGTCATCAAGCTGGCCGACCATATCATCGACCTCGGACCGGAAGGCGGCGACGGCGGCGGAACGGTCGTGGCCGCCGGCACGCCGGAAGAAATTGCCCGTTGCCCGCGAAGCTATACCGGACAATATCTCGCGCCGCTGCTCAAGAGATAAGGCGGAAGCGGTGATAAAATGGAACTTTCGCTTAAAATTCTGGAAGCAATTGTTGAAACGTTCGGCATGTTCGGGATCGGCGCGTTGCTCCGGCATTACGGCTGGTTTCAACAGGAGGAACTGGGACGGCTCAGCCGGATCGTTCTGGATTTGCTGTTTCCGCTGCTGATTTTTTCGTCGCTGGTGACGCAGCTCGACGTCAGCCGGATGAAGGAATACTGGACGCTGCCGCTGATCGGCTTCGGCCTGATGGCGGCGGGCGGAGCCGCCGGTTACGTGCTGCGCTACGGCATGCGCAAACGCAATCGGGGCCGCTGGCAGACGTTCATGCATTTCTGCGCGGTCAATAACTATATGTTTCTGCCGTTGATTGTGATTCAGAATTTGTGGGGCAACGCCTACATTCCGCTGCTGTTCATCCTGAACGTGGGGTCGACGGTCGCGCTGTGGACGATCGGCATCGTGCTGCTGTCCGGCGACCGGCTCAACCGGAAAACGCTGCTGTATATGTTCAATCCGAATATTATCGCCGTCCTGCTGGGGCTGGCCGTGGCGATGGGCCATCTGCCGGTGCCGACGCTGCTGGTGCATATCAGCGCCAGCGCCGGAGCGGCGGCGCTCCCGATGGTGCTGTTATTGATCGGAGCGGCGTTGTACTCCTCGGCCAAACATCTGCTGGCCTACAAATGGGATATCGCCTGGCTCAGCCTTTGCCGGCTGGCGATTATTCCGCTGTTGACCATTCTGCTCTTGAAATGGTTGCCGCTGGCGCCGGAAGTGTACCGGGTGTCGTTTGCGGTGGCGATCATGCCGGTATCGGTGAGCGCCAGCGTATTGACGTTCCGCTATGGCGGGTCGACCGATTTCGCCAATCAGGCGGCGGTCATTACCACGCTGGCCAGCGTGGTTTCCATGCCGCTGATGTTTGTCCTGCTGTAATTTTTCCGGCAAGAATTTGTCGTTCTCTTGCCGGTTTCAGCTTGACGAACAAGCAAAATGGTGTTACAAATCAAAGAAGGCTTGAATTGCCACTCACAGGGGGGCGGCAAATCACCGTGCGACAATCATCGGCAGTCAAAACGAAGTAAGAACCGAACTGGTTCCGGTTCGGAAGGGACGCTGAGTTATGGGGACGTTTATTGACCGCGACATCACGGGCTGGCGGGTATCATCCGGCTCGAAGCTCTCCTATACGGCCACCTTTCTGCGGCTGAATCATAAGTTGCTGAAGTGGGAATGGCAACCCGGCAGTTGGATCGAATATACCATCAAAGACGCTTTCCGACAGCCGGAGGAAAGCGTTTTCGGCAAAGCGCATCCGACGTTTTCCTTTCGGGCGCTTCAGGAGTACGAACGAGATTCCCTCCTGCGTTTCGAATTCCGCTATCAGGACAACATCAGCTGTTTTTTTGAATTCAATTTGAAGTTCAGCGGCTGGCGAACCGGCTGGGTGTCCTTTTGGCGGGATATGGTCGGCCGCCCCGGCGATTGCCTCGACTGCGTCAGAATTTACGCGCCGGAAGGCAACAAAAACGGCAATATTTACCTCGATGAAATTCAGCCGTGTACGTTTATCGATCCCAGACTGCATATGCGGGACGCGCAACTGCCGCTCGTGAATTCCGATACCAGTCGGAATTCGGGCTGTCACTGGGTCGGCCTGTATGAGTTCAGTTTGCGCCAGCCGCCGCCGGAAGCCCCGGAACGGCCGCCGGCCCAGGTGAGAGCCGATATCCGCAGTATCGAACGTTACCTGACCCAACATTTCGTCAATCAATACAAGGCCATGGATACGGCCGCCATCACCCCGGAAAACATCATGGCCGACCTGGGACTGAAACGCAAAACCGGGCGCTTGGCGGGCCCGCCGCCGATTTATGAACCGGCGCTGGATATTTATCCGGCCCGGATACGGGCCAAATATCGCCGGCTGCTGACCTATTGTCGGATTGAGAAATATTTCGAGAATCTGTTCCGGATCGCCGGCAAAATCCGCTATGGTGAAAATAACGATGCCAGTCGCCAAATGGAGCTTTTCGGCTTGGAGCTGATGCAGTTCCTACGATTTCACGGCTGGAACGAAGGCAGCGGTCAGGGGACGTTGCGCTATTTCGGGTTTGCCCTGCAACCGCTGGCGCCGGCACTGCTTCTGATGCGGGATTTTCTCGCCCGCAACGGCGAATTGGACCACTGGCGGCGCATCCTGCGATGGTTCGCCGGAACCGGCCGCATCTATGGCGTGAACGCAACCCCGGCGGGAGAAAACGTCGACATCCTCACCAGCGAAACCGTTTCGATCCTGATTTCCATTCTGCTGGATGCCCAGGAAGCCACCCAAAGACGGGACCTCGATTGTTTCAGCCAGTGGCTCAATCACGCTCTGACTCCAGCGTCGGGGCTGGCGGACTGGATCAAACCGGATGGCGCCCTCTTTCATCACGGCAACCATTATCCCAGTCACGGCATCGCGGCGCTGGAGCATCTGCTGCCGGTGATTTACGCGCTGACGCAAACCGAATTCGATCTTACCGAACCGGCCTGGCACAGTCTGGCCCGGGCCGGACTGCGGGTCCGCTGGTATGCCAATCCGCTGGAACTGCCCATGAGCATGGCCGGCAGTTCGACTGCTGAATACTGCCGAATCAATCCCGATATCTTCTATCATCTTTCCATGATTGCGCGCAAACGGGGCGACGAACCCACCGCCGATACGGCGGCCGATACCTTTATCCGCCTGACGGAAACGGAACCTCCTCTCGGAGAACGCAATACGGAACGCAAGCTGATGCTGAAAATGGGCGCCGCCGAAGCCCTGCCGCCGGAAGGGCATCTGACCATGAACTATGCCGCCGCCGGCATCCATCGCCGCCACGACTGGCTGGCGACGGTACGCGGTCACAGCCGCTATCTCTGGCGCAGTGAAATTCTGCCGACGGCCAATCTTTACGGTCGCTATCAGACGTTCGGGCAGCTGGAAATTCTGCCGGCCGACCGCGCCCGGCTGTCTTTTCAACCTGGCGGCTGGGATTGGAACCGCTGGCCGGGAACCACCGTGCCGGTCAAGCCGTTGCGGGCGCTCCATGCCGATCTGCATCAACTGGACGATTTTACCGGTTTTGCGGAAATGCTGCTCAGTCCGGAAGCCTTTGCCGGCGGCTGTTCGCTGGCGGAGGCGTATGGCGTTTTCTCCATGCTGTTACGGGGCCATCCCAAGTACGAGCAGACCTTTGTGGCCCGCAAATCCTGGTTTTTCGACGATGATTTCATCGTCTGTCTGGGGTCCGGCATCAGTCACGACGACCGGGGATGCCCGGTCCAGACCAATCTGTTCCAGACGCCGCTCCAGGAAGGCGCCGCCGCCGGCATCAATCTGCCCATGATGAACGGCGGCCATCTCAACGCCGCCCGCATCGACAGCTGCGGCAGTTGCGGCACGTGGATCAGCGATACCTGCGGCAACGGATACTATCTGCCGAGCGGAGAATTTACGGTCACCTTCGGCCGGCAGACTTCCCGCAGCTGGGACGATACCGCCGAAACGGAGGGGCATTTTGCGTCCGCCTGGTTCGACCACGGAGTTTGTCCGCAAAATGCCGGTTATGAATATGTGGTCTTGCCGCAGGGGGTGGAACAGACGGCCGACTTTGCTCTGTCCATGCTGGGCGGCAACCGGCCCTATGAAGTCCTGCGGCATGACCTGGCGGTCCATGCCGTGAAATTCCGGCAGAGCGGCATTTGTTCCCTGGTCATGTTCAATGCCGGCCTGACCGGTATTCCCGGACCGGTAACCGCCGTGGACAAGCCGGCGGTGTTGCTTTACCGTCGGGAAAGCGCCAAGTTGCGGCTGGCGCTCTGCAATCCGGACCTGGCGCTTTATCAGGGGGAAGACCCCGATCAATTCGACGAACAGGGCAACCTGCGGGAGCTCAGCGTCTATTCCCGCCCCTGGCGCAACCATCCCTCCCGGAGCACCCCGGTCCGGCTGGAAATGGCCGGAGCCTGGAAACTGGTCGAACCTCATCCGGCCTGCCGCGGCATCGCGCACAGCAAGGTCCGAACCGTACTGGAATTTACCACCGCCGACGCGATTCCGGTGGAAATCACCCTGCGGGAAGGTTGACCGCTCATTGCAAAAGCGGCGTTTTGACGCTATCTTTTTCCCTTTATTACGGTATTTTCGATTCGGGAAGTATAGACGATGAACAGTGATTTTTCCGCAGTAAACGATGATCGGACCGACCGCGATGCCCGCTTGGCCGCCGCGCGTCGCCTGGCCGCGACCTGGCCGCCGGATCTGACCGCCCGTTGCGAGATCGATCTGCATTGCCACTCTTTCTGTTCCGACGGCTATTTCTCCCCGGCCGGCAAGGTATTCGAAGCCTATCGGCGGCGCATGAAGGCCATCGCCATTTCCGACCACGATCTCTTCGACGGCCAGCTCGAAGCGCTGGAGGCAGGGCAGATTTTCGGCGTGGAAGTTGTTCCGGCGGTGGAATTTTACACCGACCGCCCCGGAATTGAAATCATCGGTCACTTTCCGCTGGTCGAACCCTTTCGGAAACTTTACGCGTCCGGCGTGCTGGCAGAGGTCGTCGAACCGATCCGGGCGGCCAAACAGCGGCAACTGCAACAGATGCTGGCCCGCATTCCCGACTGTTTTCGCCGCCTGAATTTCACGGCGGAAATCACTCCGGAGGATATCCGGCGCTATATTCGCAACGGCATTTCCACCAAGGGCGACATCAGCGTGGCCATGTGGCAGAAGTACGGACCGGAACTGGCGGCCCGGGGGCTGGCGGCCGACGTCAAAGATTTTCAATTCCGCTATACCACCAAAGACGAAATGTTGAATGTACCGCTGGACCTGAACCTGGATCTTTCTCCGGCGGCGTTCGTCCGCCGGATTCGCGGCTGGGGCGGACTGCCGGGTTTTGCCCATCCCACCGAACTGCGCAAAAAGGAGGGACTCGGCAACACCGCGCTGGCCATGGAAATCGACCGGCTGGCCCAAGTCGGACTGCAAAGCGTGGAAGTCGACGGCTGGCGCAATGGAACGTGTCCGGAAACCGGTCGGCCGCAGACCGCCGTGTTCAACGAACTTCGTCTCCAGTGGAACGCGGCGCATCCCGACGCGCTGCCGTTGCTGTTCACCAACGGGTCCGACGACCACAACCAGCCGGGCGAAGGCTTGGAACTCGGCGGCGGTAAAAACCGTAATCTCCATCCGGAATTCGGCCGCTACGCCAACTTGCTCGAACTCCGTACCCGGCAACAATTGCTGCTGTCCCGGGAACTCGCGTAGACCGGCTTCCCTCAAGCTCGGAAATGATTTTTTTACTGATGATTGGCGGCATGATCGCCGTGAAAATGCAGCGCCAGAAAAATCGCATCTTCGGTAGGCACGACCGCGGCAAACATATTTTCCACCGTAATGATGCACTGCGTGATGGTTTCTTCCGTACTGCTGCGCAATTGGCTGGCGATCCGGGTTCGAAATTCGGCGGCGGCCAGGCCCCGGCCGCGATAAGCGCTGCGCAGCAGACCGGCATTGTAAAGCATAATCGCATCGCCGGGTTGCAGCTGCGTATGGTCGCAGGAATAGAAATGATTGCTGCGAACGCCAATCGCATCGCCGTGCAGGGACGCCAGTTCCTCCAGACGGTCGGGACGGCGGTAAACCAGCGGTCCGCAATGTCCGGCATTGGTGTAGCGGAAATCGCCGGAATGCAGATCCAACACGGCGAAGAACAGGGCGATGTAGATATGGGCGTCGTGGTGGGGCAACACCCGATTGAGGCGGGTAAGCAATTCACCCGGCTGGGCATATTCTGCCGCCGGATGGCCGTAAAGAATCGTCCGGATGATAAGACTGTACAGAATTCCTGCCGCGCCGGGCTGAGAAACATTGGCGACCACCAGGCCGATATGGTTCGCATCAATCCGGAAACAGTCGCAAAACCCCGAAGTCACGGACGCCGGACGGAGGACGGAGGTAATTTCAAATTCCGGCGCCGAACTCAGGAACGGAAAGATATTGGGCAGAATTTTGTGATGAATGTTCTCCAGCCGATGAAGTTCGCTTTCCGCCTGATTGCAGGCGGCGGTAACGTCCGCAACCTGCTGTTGTCCGTGGCGGAGCCGGTCCAGCATCCTCGCCACCGCTTGGCCGAGACAGCGAATTTCATGGGATCCCCGGCGAGGCAGAACAGACAATTGCAGGTCGTCCGGGTCGGTTTTTCGCAGCCGGTCCGCCAATTGTTCCAATGGCCGGCAAAGCCGGCAGAGAATCAGGCCGAAGCACCCAAAAACCAGCACGGCGATACTACCGATCCAGAGGAATTCCCGATACCGCGCCTCCTGACGCTGGACTTGCAATTCCGCATGTTTCCGGTCAATGGCGTCCTGTACGCCATCAAGACAGGTGCTGCTGCCGATCACCCACATCCACGGTTTGAACAACCGGATATAACCTAGTTTTGGAACCTCCGGCAATTCCGGCTGGCCGGGCCGGGGTTGATTCCAGTGATAAGTAATGAAGCCGTCGTTGTTTTTTAGACAGAGTTTGACCATTTCCGAAATGATGGGTTTCTGGAACGCATCCCGTAACATGGAAATGTCCGTATCTTCCACATGCGGCAAAAGCGGATTGACCAGACAAATGTTGTCGGTACTGATGACAAAAATATAATCGTTGCCGTGGTTATAGCGACAATGCCGCAACAGGTTTCGACTGTGACCGGTGATTTCCCGCCGAACGGCGTCGTCCGAAATGCCCAACCAGATGGTCAGTCCGGATTGCGGGTAGGAATGACGCCGGATCACGCACAGGGGGTCGTCGGGATGAACGCTGACTCCTTCGGGAATGGCGGCATAGCGCCGCAACAGCGCTTCCGCACGAGGAAACCCGAATTTGACGGCGGCCGGATTGCCGGCTACCACCTGACCGGTCCGGGAACGGGTAATCACCAGCAACAGCGGGGCGAATTCTTCGCGAAGGCGAAACTGGCGGTTGAAACGTTCGAGGACAACGTCGGCGGAACTCCGTTCGGGCTGAAGTACGGTATCGACATTTCGCATCGCCTCCTGAAGCGCGGGACCGTAGCGGTATTGCAACCAGTCGGGATCGTGGGCCTGCCCCGCCTCATATTCCAGCAGGAGAAAGACAATATCGACTGCCGTCTTCAGATTTTGCCGGGCATCCTCTAAGGTTTTGTTCCGAAACGCAGTCAGTCGGGTGGCGTCGCTGCGGGAGCCCTGATAAAAACTTTGCCCCAAAAATAATCCGGCGGTCAGCAGAATGGTGCCGCCGCCCAAGCACAAAAGCCGCGTTCTGAGTTTAATGGTCATCCCCGGTTCCCCCCCAAGATAAAAACAGCAATAAAATATAGCTTAACCGTATCATAGAAGCTTGTCAAGTCGAAACTCGGTCGATTGAGCATGGCTCATCTTCGCCAAAATCTTATTTTTGGGGAGTGATGTCCGGACCGGCGGGAATTTTGTCTTTTCCGAAAGACGAGATGATTGCTTGTATGACCGGAGATCGGTTATAAGTTCTAACATGGCTGTAATCGTAGAACGGGAGTGGTACAAGTGATGGCGACAAACCCCAATCGTGACAACGGAATTCGCATCTGGCGAGTGGCTTCTCCGGCGACCGGCGCTTACGGACCGCGGCCCGAAGAATTGCCCAATGAAGTATTGACCGCCGCAGAAATTTATACCGACGGCGAACTGCAACGGATTGCCGGCGCCGGTTTTACCGCCATCTGGGTGGGCGCGGATTTTCGGAGCATGGCGAGAACCGCCGTGTTTCCTCAATTTGCTCCCGATGCGGAAAAATATCTGACGGCCTTGAATGCCATCGTCTGGCGGGCGGCCCGCCACCAGCTCCAGGTGTACCTTTGCTGTTGTCCCCCTCATGCGTTGCCGGTGGAAGCGGGGTTCTGGACCGTGAACCCCCAGTTTACCGGACAGGAAGAGACGGTTCGAACAGCCGACGGTCGGGAGCGGACGGTCCGCTGTCTGTGCACATCCATGCCGCAGGTCAAACGTTATCTGCATCAGTGGGGCCAGCAATTGGCCGAACAGGTTCCCGATCTGGGCGGCGTGATTATTCAAACCAGGTCGGAATATCCGACGCATTGCTGGTCGCGGCGGGGCCGTCAGACGGATGAGGAAGGCAATCTTTCCGTGTCCAGAAGTACCTGTCCGCTTTGTTCCCAGCGCCAGGCGCCGGCCGTGGTAGCGGAAATCATCCGGCTGATCCACGACGGAGTCCGGGACCGCTCGGCAACGATCGAAGTAGTGGCGTGGGACTGCGGCTGGAACAGTTACGAACCGGAACCGTACCGGGAATTGATTGCCGCGTTGCCCCGCCACCTGCTGCTGATGTTGGATTACGACTGCGGCGGAAGGCGGAAGATCGTCGGCCGGGATCGTCTTGCCGACGAATATTCGCTGGCGACGGCGGAACCCTCGAACGTTTTTCTCGACACGCTGGAAGCAGCGGCGGAGTCGGGCCTGCGAGTGCTGGCCCGGTTGCAGATCGGTACTTCTCACGAGTTGGCGACTGTTCCCAATCTGCCGTTATTGCCGGTGTTGTTGACGCGGGCCGAAGTGTTCCGGAAACTGAGCTTGTCCGGCTACATGGGCTGCGGCGTTTACGGCAATATGTTGAGCGTGAATACCATGGCGTTCAACCGCTTTTTATCTGCCCCCGACGACGAGACGGAGATGGATGCCGACCGGGTGTTGGCGTTGTTCGCCCACGAGTATTTTCCCAAATGCAGCGGCAGCGGCGTGGTGGCCGGCTGGCAAAAATTTACGGAAGCCATGACGCATTATCCGTTCGCCGCTTCGTTTCTGTATTACGGGCCGATGAATTTCTCCTTTATTCTGCCGTTTCACCCCGGACCGCCGGAGCCGGAGGCGGCAGGAGCATCATGGCGGGAAAAACTGCAGAGTGGCGATTTAACGGCGGCGCTGACGATGTTTCAACTGGACGAAGTCATTGCGGAACTGGAACAATTATGCCGTCTCTGGAATGAAGGCGAGGAACGGTTGCTGACTGCTACGGAACTTTGTCATCATCTGCGGGCGGTGGCGGAAATCAACAATGCGAAAGTGTGCGGTCTGTCTTTCCGGAGCGCGCTCAATTTCTGTCGGGTCTGCCGGTTGCGGCAGCATTGGCGGGAAGACGCGCTGGACGAATATCGGAATCTGGTTAAGCATGAAATCGGAATTTTGAGTCATCTGCTGCCGATTCTGGAACAGGACGATCGTTTCGGTTATCATCCCGGCGTCGGGGCCCGGCTTTACGATCTGCCGCAAATTAAGCTGCAATTGGCCGCGTTGCTCCGGCAGTTGGTATGACGGCCGACGGCGAGACTGGAGAATCGGGTAAAAACCTGCCGAGAAGCTTTGGCATAAATCTTTCTTTGTGGTATAATAAAGCAGGGTAAATGGCAGGAGCTTGATGAGCATGACCAAAAAACGCGTGGCGGAAATGCCGCCGGTAATGATTTTATGCGGCGGCCAGGGCACCCGGATCCGCGATGTGACCGAATTGCTGCCGAAACCGATGGTTCCGGTGGGCAACCAGCCGATTTTGTGGCACATCATGAAAGGATATTCGGTTTTCGGCGTTAAGCGCTTTATTCTTTGCCTGGGTTACAAACGGGAAGAAATCATCGATTACTTCTTGAATTATAACACCCGGGCGACCGATATTACCGTCCGCCTCGGACAACAGCACGATATCACATATCACGGCGCCCATGCCGAGGAAGATTGGGAAGTGACGCTGGCGGACACCGGCGAAAAAACCATGACCGGCGGCCGCGTCTTCCGGGCAGCCCGTTATCTCCGCGATACCGACCGCGACTTTTTCCTGACTTACGGCGACGCGGTGGCGGACATCGATCTCAACGCGCAATTGAATTACCACCGGGAGATGGGCCGGTTGCTGACGGTGACGGCGGTTCATCCGCCGGGCCGCTTCGGCGAAATGACGTTCCGGCGGGGTCTTGTTTCCGGGTTTGAAGAAAAACCGCCGGACGAAGGTTACATCAATGGCGGCTTCATGGTGTTGCGCCGGAATTTTATTGACCGTTATATGAAGAGCGGCGAAGATCAGTTCTTGGAACAGTATCCCATGCGCCAGGCGGTGACCGATGGCGAAATGGCGGCGTTCCAACACGATGGCTTCTGGCAATGCATGGATACGGCCCGGGAACATAAACTGCTCAATGATTTGTGGGATCGCGGCAACGCCCCCTGGACTCGTTTCTGGAAGGGAAAAAATGTTTGACGGCGTTTACCGACAACGAAAAGTGATGATTACCGGCGTGACCGGCTTCAAAGGGTCGTGGCTGGCCTTGTGGCTGCTCCGTGAAGGAGCAGAGGTCGCCGGATATGCCTTGCCGCCGCCGACCGAACCGTCGCACTATCGCTTGCTGGGCTTGGACGTGGCGCTGACGGAAGGCGATGTCCGCGATCCGGAACGGCTGAAAAAAATTTTCCATCAGGTGAAACCGGAAATCGTTTTTCATCTGGCGGCGCAGCCGCTGGTGCGGCAGTCTTATGTGGAACCGGCGGAGACGTTTGCCACCAATGTGCAGGGCACGGTCAATGTGTTGGAAGCCGCCCGGACGGTCGATTCGGTCCGCGCGGTCATCGTGATTACTTCCGACAAATGTTATGAAAACCGCGAGTGGATGTGGGGCTATCGGGAAAGCGATCCGCTGGGCGGATACGATCCGTACAGCGCGTCCAAAGCGGCGGCGGAAATCGCCACGGCTTCCTGGCGACGGTCGTTTTTCCATCCGGCGGATTATGGACGCAAACATCATACCCTGGTGGCCAGCGTCCGCGCCGGCAATGTGATCGGCGGCGGCGACTGGGCCGCCGACCGTTTGGTGCCCGATCTGATGAAAGCCGCCGCCGCCGGATGCCCGGCGACGGTTCGCAATCCCGCGTCGGTCCGCCCCTGGCAGCATGTGCTGGAGCCGTTGTGCGGCTATTTGCAGTTGGGCGCCGGCTTGCTGAACGGACGGTCCGAATGGGCCGAGGCTTGGAATTTCGGCCCCGACGACCAGTCGGCGGTAACGGTGGCTCAAGCGGCGGAAAAATTAGCCCGTAGCTGGCCGAAAGTGGCAATCCAAACGCCGGCGCAAGTCGACGGCGCGCCGCATGAGGCGGGCCTGCTGAAGCTGGATGCGTCGCGGGCCCGGACGCTGCTGAGCTGGCGGCCGCGGTGGAATGCGGACCGGACTTTCGCCATGACGGCATCGTGGTATCGGGACTATTACGAGAACGGCCGGATTCATTCTTCCGCCGATCTGGATGCCTATGAACAAGACGAGCAGCCGAGAGCGGAGGGTTAAAGGGTTATGGCCGATTTGCGCGAACAGATTCTGGGACTGGTGAAACAGTATTATCAGGAAAATTTTGCGGTTCCGGAAACCTTTGTGCCGGGCCAGACCAAAGTGAATTACGGCGGCCGGACCTTCGATGAAAAGGAACTGGTCAATCTGGTGGATTCCGCGTTGGATTTCTGGCTCACGTACGGACGCTATTCGCGGCAGTTCGAAGACGCGCTGGCCCGGATGTTGAACGTAAAATACGCCTTGCTGGTCAATTCGGGTTCTTCGGCCAATCTGCTGGCCCTGACGGCGCTGACTTCGCCGCTGCTGGGCGAACGCCGTCTCCGGCGCGGCAACGAAGTGATTACGGTGGCGGCGGCCTTTCCCACCACGGTGGCGCCGATCGTTCAGGCCGGTGCGATTCCGGTGTTCGTGGACGTGGAACTGGAGACGGCGAATATTGACGTTTCCCAGTTGGAAGCGGCGCGGACAACCAAGACCCGCGCCGTCATGCTGGCGCATACGCTGGGCAATCCGTTTAATCTCAATGTCGTCAAGGCATTCTGTCAAAAGTATGATTTATGGCTGATCGAGGACAACTGCGACGCGCTGGGATCGCTTTATGAGGGCCGTTTTACCGGTACGCACGGCGATATCGGCACCTCCAGTTTTTATCCGCCGCACCATCTGACCATGGGTGAAGGCGGAGCCGTCTATACCGACCATCCCACCTTGCACCGGATTCTGCTGTCGTTGCGCGACTGGGGCCGGGACTGCTGGTGCGACAGCGGCCGCGACGACACCTGCGGTTGCCGTTTTTCCGGCCAGTTCGGCACCCTGCCGTTCGGATACGATCATAAATACGTTTACCGTCACCTGGGATATAATCTGAAAGTCACGGACATGCAGGCGGCAATCGGCTGCGCCCAGTTGGAAAAATTGCCGGAATTCGCCCGAAAACGCCGGGAACATTTCGCCTACCTCCGGGAACAACTGGGCGACCTTCCCGACTTTCAACTGATGCAGGCCTATCCGGAAAGCGATCCCTGCTGGTTCGGATTCCTGATTACGCTGAAAGACGGGTCGGCGGTCCAACGCAACGAGCTGGTAAAATATCTGGAAGAACATCGGATTCAGACCCGCAATCTGTTCGCGGGCAACCTGACGCGCCATCCCTGTTTCGCGGACCTGCGGCGGGGCGAAGATTACCGGGTGGTCGGCGAGCTGACCAATACCGACAAAATTATGAACGACAGTTTCTGGATTGGAGTTTATCCGGGCATGACGCCGGAAAAGCTGGCCTATATGGCGGAGACCATTCGAACTTTCATGCGGCAATAACCTGAGGGATAGAACGATGGATAAGAATCTTTTCGACCGGCTGTTTGTTTACGATCTGGCCAACAACCATATGGGCAGCGTCGAACACGGTTTGCGCGTGATTCGCGAAGTGGCGGCGGCGGCGCAGGCGTTCCCGTTCAAGTTCGCCATCAAATTCCAGTACCGCGACCTCGACACCTTTATTCATCCGGACTACCAAGACCGGTTCGATTTCAAATACGTCAAACGCTTTTCGGAAACCCGGCTGGACAAGAGCGATTACCTGCGGATGAAGCAGGAACTCGACAAGCTGGGCGTGATGACCATGTGCACCCCGTTCGATGAAAATTCCGTCGACCTGATCGAAACGCACGGGTTCGACATTATCAAGATCGCCAGCTGCTCGTTCAACGACTGGCCGCTGCTCGAACGCATCGCCAAAACGGATAAACCGATTGTCGCCTCGACCGCCGGGTCGTCGCTGGACGACATCGACAATGTAGTGTCGTTCTTCGAACACCGGAACAAGCAGTTCTGCCTGATGCACTGCGTCGGCATTTATCCCACGCCCGAAGATCAGCTGGAACTGAATCAGATCGACTTCTTCAAGCAGCGTTATCCCGGTCTGCCGATCGGCTATTCCACCCACGAGTCGCCGGACAATGTGGACGCCATTAAGATGGCGATCGCCAAGGGCGCGCAAGTCTTCGAACGCCATGTCGGCGTGCCCACGGAACAATATAAGATCAACGGCTATTCCTCGTCGCCGGCGCAGGTGACGAAGTGGCTGGCGGCGGCACAACAGGCGTTTGCCATGTGCGGCGTGACGGGGCGGCGGCGCGACGTCTCCGAAAAGGAAGACGCCGACTTGCGCGGACTGAAACGCGGCGTGTTTGTCAAGCAGGCGATGAAGTCCGGTTCCCCGGTGAAGGCGTCCGACGTGTTTCTGGCGATTCCCAATCAGCCGGGACAACTGCTGGCCCACGATATTTCCAAGTATAACGGGTTGACGTTGAACAAGGATCTGGCGGAAAAAGCGGCGGTGATGAGCGCCGACGTCGCGGCGGTCAATGTCCGCCAGCAGGTGGAAGACATCATCCGCGCGGAATGCAAACTGCTGCGCGACAGCGGCATCAAATTGCAGGACAAGCTCGAACTGGAACTGTCCCACCATTACGGCATCGACCAGTTTTACCGCTGGGGTTGCGCCATGATTACCTGCGTGAACCGGGAATATTGCAAAAAGATCATCATGCTGTTGCCGGGACAGGAAAACCCCACTCACGCCCATAAGCGCAAGGAAGAAACGTTCAATATTCTCTATGGCGATATCAGCATCAATCTCGACGGCGTGGAAAAACTCTACCATGCCGGCGACATCATTGTGGTCGAACGGGAAAAGAAGCACAGCTTCGGCAGTCCGAACGGCGCCATTCTGGAAGAAATCTCCACCACCCATGTGCTTAACGATTCCTTCTACGACGACGACCGGATCACCGCCAATCAGAACCGGAAAACCAAGATGACGTTTCACGCCGACTGGCTGGAGAAAATGCTGCCGCGATGAAACCTCCGCCGCTTATTGCCTGGGATGTGGACGACGTCCTCAATCATTTGACGGCGGAGTGGTTCGCCGAGTACCGGGAGCGGCATGCCCTGCCCCTCCGGTATGAGGAACTGACGGCCAATCCGCCCGATGCCCTGCTCGGCTTGGCACGGGCCGATTATCTAGCCTCGCTGGACGACTTCCGACAACGGCGGTATGCCGCGTTAACGCCCGACCCCGAAGTAATGGCCTGGTTCCGCGAATATGGCGGAACGTGCCGCCATGTGGCGGTCACGGCGGCTCCTCTGCATTTTGCCCCGGTATCGGCGTCATGGGTGATGACCCATTTCGGCCGTTGGATCCGGGGTTTCTTTTTGTTGCCGTCGCCGCGCCCGGACGACGATTTTATCCGGCATGAAAAAACCAAAGGCGACATTCTGGAACAGTGGCAAACGGTGGATGTTTTTGTGGATGACAGCGAAGCGAATCTGGCGACGGCCGCTCATTTGCCGGTGCGGAAAGTGATCTTTCCGGCGCCGTGGAATCGACGGCGCGAGTTGCCCGGTGCGGCGGCGCTGCTGGAAATATTAAAACGCTGAATGGTAAAAAAGGTGAAGTATGATGTTTGATCCCTGGTGGTTGATGAGCGACGACGATACGGGTTGGTAGATAAAGAAATAATTTGAGGATAGCAGTGATGAAGAAAGTTTCCGATTTCGTGTTCGACTATTTGGCTTCCGCGGTAAAAACCCGACAATTTTTCATGTTGCCGGGCGGCGGTTGCATGCATCTGGTGGATTCGCTTGGCCGTCATCCGGAATTCAAATATGTGTGCAATCTGCACGAACAGGCGGCGGCGATTGCGGGCGATGCCTACGGCCAGTATACCGGCGAACCCGGCCTGGTTCTGGTGACGACCGGTCCCGGCGCGACGAACGCGATTACCGGCGTGGCGGGCGCCTGGATCGATTCCACCCCGCTGCTGGTGCTGTCCGGCCAGGCCAAGACCACGGATCTGATCGGAAACAAAGGCATTCGGCAAATGGGCATTCAGGAAATCAGCATCGTGCCGATGGTAAAACCGATTACCAAATATGCCGTCTGCGTGACGGAGCCGACGCGGATCAAATATGAATTGCAGCAGGCCCTGTATTGGGCTACCCATGGCCGTCCGGGACCGGTTTGGCTGGATATTCCGCTCGATGTACAGGGGGCAATCATCAATGAAAATGCGTTGCCGGAATTCGAACCGCCGGTCGGCTTTGACGACCGCCGGGAAATTACCCAGACGGCCAAGAAGATTCTGGCCCTGGTGACGGCGGCGCGGTGTCCGGCGATCCTGGTCGGCAACGGCGTCCGGCAGGCCGGCGCGGTCAAAGAATTTATGGAACTCGCGGAACAGCTTGGCATGCCGGTGATGACCAGCTGGAAAGCCGCGGACTTTATGGCGGAAGATCATCCGCTGTTCGTCGGCCGGCCGGGAATTGTGGGACAGCGCGGCGCGAATTTTGTCCAGCAGACCTGCGATCTGCTGCTGATTATGGGAACCCGGCTCGACCTCTGCCAGACCGGTTTCAATCATCCGCATTTCGCGCCGAACGCCAAGAAAGTCATGATCGACGTCGACCTGATGGAAATCAACAAACTGGACATGCGTTTCGAGCTGAAAGTGGCCTTCGATGTCGGCCGGATCATCCGGGCGATTCTGGCGCAGATCAAAGCGGCCAAACTCCCGGATTTTTCGGCTTGGCTGGCGCTGGCCAAAGACTGGCAGCAGAAATATCCGGTCATTCTTCCGGAATATTTGGCCAAGAGCAAAGGTCCGGTCAATACCTATGCGCTGATCGACGTGCTTTCCGAGCTGCTGGACTCCGATGCGGTCATTGTTCCGGGCAGTTCCGGCACCTGTGCCGAAATCACGTTGCAGGCTTTCAAAATCAAAGCCGGACAGCGGTTGTTGAATACGCCGGGACTGGGGTCGATGGGTTTCGGCCTGCCGGCGAATATCGGGGCCGGGCTGGCCTCCGGCGGCAAACTGACCGTGGGCATTATCGGCGACGGCGGGTTGCAGCACAATATTCAGGAACTGGAAACGCTGCATCGACTGAATCTGCCGATCAAGTTGTTCATCCTCAACAACAACGGGTACGGTTCGATCTTCAATATGCAGAAAAACCGTTTCGACGGCAATCTGGTGGCCTGCAATCCGGACAGCGGATTGACGCTTCCGGACACCTGCAAAGTGGCGGCGGCCTACGGGTTGCAGACCTGCCGGATCGAAAATCAGTTGAACTTGAAAGCCGAGGTGGAAAAAGTCTTGCAGATGCCCGGACCGGTGATCTGCGACGTGCTGGTCGCCAACGTGCCGACCGCGCCGCGGCTGTCGTCGAAAGCGTTGCCGGACGGCCGGATGGAATCCATGCCGATGGAAGACTTGTTTCCGTTCCTCGACCGGGATGAATTCAACGCCGATCTGACGGCGGCGAGCAAACTGTAGTCAGGGTTCGGTCGGCGTTGCCGGTTACGGCTGGTCGTCGAAATTAAGTCGTTCTTTTTCCACGACCAGCGGACGTTTCATGACTTGAGTATGAATGGCGCCAACGTATTCTCCGACAATGCCGAGAAAAATCAGCTGGACCGAACCGAAGAAAAACATGCCGATGATCAACGGTGCCAACCCAAGCTGGAAAGAATTCCAGTACAACAGCTTGTAAACCAAATACCCCAAGGCGGCCAGCAGACTGAGGCTGGCCAGGAAAAAACCGGCGAAAGTAGCCAGCCGTAGCGGCACTTTGGAATGGTTGGTAATGCCAAGCATTGCCGTATCGTAAAGCGTGTAGAAGTTGTTTTTGGTGATGCCGCGTTTGCGGCGCGGTTGGCGAAAGGTAATTTCCGCGCGTTTGAAGCCGATGTCGCAAATCAGACCGCGGAAATAGGGATAGGGGTCGTCGATTTGACGCATGATGTCAACGATTTGGCGATCATAAAGTCCGAAGCCGGTGAAATTCTTTACCAGCGGCACTTCCGACAGGAAGCCGATCAGCAGATAATAACAGCGGCGAATGGTGAAGAAGACGATGGATTCCTCGCTTTCGTTTTTCACTGCTACGACGACTTTAAAACCGGCTTCCCATTTTTCCAGAAACTGCGGAATCATTTCCGGCGGATCCTGAAGATCGGCCACCATAGCGATCACGACATCGCCCCGCGCCTGTAGCAGAGCATGGTAGGGTGATCGGATATTGCCGAAATTCCGGGAGTTGAAAATTACTTTGATGTGATGGTCCGCCTGAGCCAGCCGACGCAGAATTTCCGGCGACCGGTCGGATGAATCGTTGTCGATGATGATGTGCTCGTAGTCGTATCGGACCAGCGTTTCTGTCGTCGCACGAACCCGGCGGCAAAGTTCTTCCAGATTGTCCTCTTCATTGAAACAGGGCGTAACGATAGAAAGCAGCGGCTTGGCTTGAGTGTCATTGCTCATTTTTGAACGTGCTCCTGACTGTTCAACCACGCGATCATTTTTTCCATACCGGCGGCAAACGAATATACCGGCACAAAACCGGTATCGGCTGTCAGGCGGCTGAGATCCGTGCTAAGTTGCATGATTTGACGGGGCGAATAGGCCTTTTCCCCGAACCCCAACGACAACTGCGGATCAATCCGATCCCGGATGGCAGTGAAATATTCCCGTAGCGGTCGAGGATGACCGCTGCCGATCGGATAGACGACGCCGGGCCGACCGTATTCCGCGGCCAGGCAGAGCGCACGGGCACAATCGGCAACATAGATATAGTCCCAGACCTGCTCGCAGGGCGTCAACGACGGTTTTTCGCCCCGCAACAGCGTCGTCAGGCAGTACATGAGTCCGGTCGTGGGTTTGTCGAACGGACCGTATAAACTCAAGATTCGGCACCAGCAATGCCGGAGGCCCAGCCGTTCGCACAGTTGCCGGCTCAATTGTCCGGCCGCATATTTGGCGATGCCGTAACTGGTTTCCGGCGCGGTGGGCGTGTCGGGGGTAAGCGGTTGCGTGCAGCGACCGTATTCCGCCTGGGACCCGGCCCCCACAAAACCGGTACATTTCAAGGCGGCAGCAAGTTTTACCGCCGCCAACGTCATGACAATGCTTTCCGCTTGGGCGGCGGGATCCCCGGTCATGCTGACCGAAGTGGTATTCCAGCCGAGATGAAAGAACGTTCCGCCGTCATGCGACGGCAAGTTCTCCAGCGTTGCCAGTTGCGACAGTTCGCAGGCAACCACCTGTAACCGAGGGTGGCGCGGCAACGCCGAAATGCGGCTGGAATGAGGCCGGACAATCGCCGTGACCGTGCCGCCTTGCTCCAGCAGGTATTGTGTCAGAGCGATTCCCAAAGAACAGGTGGCTCCGGTAATGATGGCGCGTTCAATCATGGCCGTAATGCCGCCGGTTCAGGCGATGAAATCGGTTTTGTCGAAAACTTCGGAGTAAGGAACCGGCGTTGGTTTATCGGAAGACAGATACTTGTCGATAAAGTGCCGGTCAACGCTGCCGAGGCAGGTATTCTGACGCTGGGCAAAGTATTTGATTTTCATGCCACGGGCCAGGATATCCTTCAACGGTTCTTCAAAAAAGTTACCGATGGAAATATGCAACCACGGACACGGCATCACATCGCCGTACCGCGTGATGGAAAGAAGCCGTTTCATGGCAATACACCCCAGGTCCAGCCCATAGGCCGGCGTGAGGTGGGTAAAGACATTGTATTGCGTTTCCAGCGTACGAGCGAATTCCAAATCTTTTTCATCCAGCAGAATGGACGTATTCCCGGCCCAGGAACCGACGGCTTTGGCGAACATCATGATCACCGGAACGCCTTTTTTCGTGGTAAAGTCCAGAAAATCCAGAAATTCCTGCGAGTGTAACCGTTGTTTGGTCACTACGGTATTGAGTAACACTGAAAGTCCGGCGGCCAGCGAAGCGTCAATGGCTTTCAGGACGCGGGCATGGGAGCCCGGCTTCTTCCGGAACGCATCGTGTTCTTCCGGGTTGACGCTGTCAAGGCTCAGATGGACTTTTTGCACCCCGATGCTTTTCAGGTGTTGCGCACGGGCGTCATCCAGAAACCAGCCGTTGGAATCGGTCGCGATAAAGAATTTTTGCGGGTCCAAGGCAGCGACCAATTCATCGAAGTCCGGAAATATCAGCGGCTCTCCGCCGGTAATCGTGAAATGGGAAAGTCCGATTTCATCGGCTTGGCGCGAAAGTTCGCGGACATCGTCCAGGGTGAAATGCCGGGGTTTCTTCTGCAACTGGGTAACGCAACAGTGTTCGCAACCAAAATTGCAGCGATAGTCGTATTGAAACTGGATGATGGCAATACTTTCCCCCCGCTTGATCCGGTCGGCGTATTGCATGATTTTTTCATAAACCCGCGGTTGGGTGAGACGCAGATGCTCTCTTTTTTGTTGTTCGAGCGGAGACAATTGACCGTTAACGGTACTCATGAGCTGTTACTCCTGCGTTAGTGATATACTGTCGATAGATATGATGAACTTTAATTAAATTGTCTGGACAACCATTATGCCACTGGGCATATCCGGGCATGGTCGGATTCAATCCCTGATTGTCGGGGCAGAATCCTTCCGGTACGTGACAGCGATAAAGAAACGAGATGAAATGACCGCGTTTCTTTCGTTCCGGTTCAGCGGCAATACATTGGTTCATCGCCAGCGGAACGGGATCGAATTGGACACTGGTATGAAGTTCGTTCCGCGCCACCTGGACAATCCGATCTTCCAGCCGTTCCTTAAACCGCAGAATGCCGCCGGGAACATGCCACCCGCACCCGCAGTAATGATCGCTCCGCCACGTCAACAGTGTCCGTTGCCGGTCATCCTGAATCAGCAAATCGACGTTCACTAACGGGACGAGACTGCTGACCAGCAAAAAAATTTCCGGAGGCAAACCGATATGCGGATCAGTGATTTGATGATCAAGGTATGCAACTGCTTCACGGATGTCCATGTCCATGCCAATGCCTGTACTTGTGCGTTAACTCCTATTATTACAATCTAGCGGACCCCCGGTTAAATTCAACTTGAATTCGGAGAAAAACTTTTCCCCGATTATTTATTGTGAAGGAATCGAGAGGCCCCCAACGGGGTTCTCTCCGGAAACTCGTTAGGGGCCCCTCGTCATTGAACTTTTAAAGTAAAAAAAAGATTTTTTTCTCTGACGTCGCGTGATATCTTAATGAAAACCGCAAGTCTTGACGGGCCGTCGGATTGATCGAGGTATTTAAAGGGTTAAGTCGACCATATTCATAAATCGGTTGACTTGGAGACAGAACCTTAAAATTAAAGTCATATCGTAAATGGTACTCCGAAAATTAATTTTGACGATCGCCCGTAGCATCGTCGCGCTGGAGTTGCGCGCCGGGCTGACGGATGACCGGCAACGGGCGGAATTCAATCGGGTGGCCCGTTATCTGATCGTCGGCGGCTGGAATACGGTGTTCGGCATCGGTGTTTATGCGTTGCTCTACTGGTTGCTGGCTCCCGCTTGGAATTATCTGGTGATTGCCATTCCGGCCAATATTCTGGCCATCACGAACGCCTATCTCGGCTATAAACTGGCGGTTTTCCGCACTCGCGGCAACTGGTGGCGCGAATATTGGCGCTGTTATGTGGTTTATGGCGGCGGCGCGCTGCTGGGGATGGTGCTGTTGTGGATGCTGGTCAGCGGTCTGGGATTCCACCCGGTGCCGGCTCAGATCGCGACGACGGCGCTGACGATTATCGGCAGCTATCTCGGCCACAAATATTTCTCGTTTCGCAAGCACAACGGTTAAAACGTCCCGAGATGCGCTTCCGTAAGATAGTGCATGATAACAGTACCGTTCTGCTGACAACGCTGAAAAATTTCTTCCAGAGCGGCGGTTTGCCGCTGATATTCCGGCGTTCCGTAGGGAGCGGCGTAAGAGTTGGACTGGTGACGGCCCTTCAATTCTTCCAACGTCAAAGGCCGGCCCTGAAGTCCGATCTTCCGATATTGCCAGTGGCCCGGCTGAAAGAATTGATCGAAATCTTCCCTGCTTAATAATTTGTGATTGGAAGTCAGATAGTCGGGAATGGTGCGGAGCATCTTTTCATATTCGGCGTCGAACCCGCCGATTTCCAACCGACGGTTCCAGACCAACACGACCTGCCCGCCCGACTTTAAAATTCGACGGAATTCTTTACGGCACGCCTTCCGGTCGAACCAGTGAAACGACTGGGCGCAGGTAATGAAGTCGACGGCGGCATCCGGCAAGCCGGTGGCTTCGGCCGCACCGGAAAAAAACTCGCAACCGGAAAATTCCGTCAGATATTTCCGGGCGGCTTCGCGCATGGGCTCGTTGGGTTCGACGACGCACACCTTACTGCCGCGTTCCAGCAGATAGCGGGTAAAAATTCCGGTACCGGCCCCGATATCGGCAATGCGGGAACTCGTCTGGAATCCGACTTCCGTATAAAGCCAGTCGAACAGTTCCGGCGGATAGCCCGGACGGTACTTTACATAATCGTCGACTTTGTGGGAAAAACGTTTAGTGTTGTCCATGGCCGGCCGGCATCCGGCGCAGGATCATCGCAAGCCCATACGCCAACCCCATCACCACCAAGGTACCGGCCAAGCCGGCCAGCGCGGTGGACAGCGCGCCGGTACCCAGTACCGGGATCGTATAGTCCGGCATGACGCCGACAAAAGTCGGCGCGCCTTCATGAAGAATATTCAACCGGCTGCTCACCCATTCCAGCCCATCCGGCCAGGCACAGGCCAGCGGGCTCAGTAGTCCGGCCGCAATCAAAGCCGTGCCGCACGGCAGAAGCACGGCACTGCGGGATTCCGTCGTTTTCAGCGGTCCGAAAATTTTAACGACGACCACCGCGATCACTCCTTCAACCAGACCGATCAGCAAATGCACTCCCAACATGGCCGGCAGCGATTGAGCCAACGGCACCACGCCGGCGGACGCCAGTTCGACGCATACGGCGGCCGCCGCCAGTACTACCGCCAGCACCGAAGCGGCAAAGAGGGCCGTCCATTCCGAAAGTTTAATCCGTTTCAACTGGTCGATCAGCAGGCCGCCGACTCCGGCGCCGATCAATGCCATGTTCAGCAGATTTACGCCCAACACGTTGAGTCCGCCATCGGCAAACAGAAGCGTCTGCAACGTGATGACCAAAGTTAAGCTGAGTACGGCGAAAGGCGTTCCCAGCATGACCGCGGCCGCCGTCCCGCCCAGAAAGTGACCGGACGTGCCATTCAAAATCGGGAAATTCAGCATTTGCGCAGCGAAAATCAAAGAACTGACGGCGGCAAAACGCCCGGCCGACGGCTTCTTTTCCGTTTTGATGGCCCAATAAGCGGCGGCGGCAACGCCCACCACGCTCAAAGTTGCGGAAACCGGACAAATCCCGCCATGAAGCATTGAACTTGGCACATGCATTTTATGACCTCCGGAATACGGTTGATTTCTGGCAAAAAACGATGCTAGCGGATAACATGACGGTCTTTTTCCGGTTTTTCAATCTGAATTTTAGAAAATGCGGGATAAAACGGTCTCCTCGTCGACGGAGTCGGAAATCTCAAATTGCGGGTAGCGGTGAGACTCCCGTCCCGGTATTAGGAGCCGTTCAGAAATAACCTTTACATCTGCGTGTTTCTCCCGGTTGCTTTGTGCGTTGCCGATTTGTTACATAGCTGAAGCTATGCTCCGCATCGGCAAGCCCCCAAATCATTCCGGGATAATCCACGTATCTTGTCAAGTTTATTTCTTTACAGCTCCTTAATGTTCTCTTTTTTCAGAAAAAAATGAACTTTTTTTATTTTTCTCTGTCAATTACTGTAATCGGGAAGGTTTTCCGACGATATTTATTATTGAGTCGAGTGTTAATGCTTGACGGGCAGTCCAAGCGATGATATAAAGGATAGTTGTTTTTTTATTTTAGAGGCAAGGAAAATCGTTTCTCGTCGTGTATAGTATAAAACTGGCAGTCACAATGCCGATTCGAGTCTGACAGCGCAAAAACAACCATAATAAGGTGAATACATAAATGTTCTGGTCAAGAATTGGACAGGCAGTATTGGTGCTTTTTACGGCAGTTTCCCTGACCGCCGCTGAACTGCAAAGTAATTCCCAACTTGGTATTATCGCCCGGCTGACCGCCACCGTCATCAGTCAGAAACACTACAGTCAGCAACCGCTGGATAAAAAAGTTTCGTCCCGGTTGTTCGACGAATACCTGAAGACGCTTGACCCAAGTCGGATTTTCTTCACCAAAGACGATCTCATGCACTGGGAAAAATACCGTTACAGCCTCTGCGATCAGGTTGCGGTTGGCGATCTCGACTTTGCGTTTATGGTCTACAACAAATACCAGCAGCGTTTTACCCAGTATACCGACTACGCGCTGGCGCTGCTGAAAAAAGGTTTCGATTTCTCCCAGGACGAAGAATTCTCCCTCGACCGCAACAAGGCCGAATGGCCCGCCAATGAGGCGGAAATGCAAGACCTCTGGAGAAAGCGGATTAAAAACGCCGTGCTCTCTTACCGTTTGATGGACAAAGCTGCCGAATATGAAAGCGAACACGCCGAAAAGGGCACCAACAAAGGCGACGCCAAACTCAAAAAAGAAGAAATGCGGAAAATCTGGGGCCAGAAGTCGGCCGAAGAACGTCTGACCAAGTTTCTCCAGCAGTCGCTCAAAGAAGTCCAGGAAAACGAACCGATCGAAGTTCTTTCCACCTATCTTTCCAGTCTGACCCGGGTTTACGATCCCCATTCCGCCTATCTCTCGCCCAGTCAGGAAGAATCGTTCAACATCCAGATGAAACTCTCGTTGTTCGGCATCGGCGCCCTGCTCAGTTCCGAAGATGGTTATACCAAGATTGTGGAAATCATCCCCGGCGGCCCCGCCGACAAAGACGGCCGGCTCAAGCCGGAAGACCGGATCATCGCCGTCGGTCAAGACGGGGAAGATTCCGTCGACATCATCGGCATGCCGCTCAATAAAGTCGTCCAATTGATCCGCGGTCCGGTCAATTCCAAAGTCCATCTGACCGTCCTCCCGGCGGAAAAAGGCAAGCAGGGGATTCCGAAAATCATCACTCTGGTCCGCAATAAAGTCGAACTGAAAGATCAGGCGGCAGCAGGACGGATTGAAAAAGTTAAAGCCGCCGATGGCCGGGAATTGAAAATCGGCATCATTACGTTGCCGTCTTTCTATATGGACTTCAATGCCGCCGCCCGGGGCGCCACCGACTACAAAAGTTCGACGTCCGACGTCGCCAGAATTCTGAAAGATTTCAACAAACAGGGCATTGACGGCCTGGTGCTGGACCTCCGCGCCAATGGCGGCGGCAGCTTGCAGGAAGCCGTTACTCTGACCGGACTGTTTATCAAAACCGGACCGGTAGTCCAGACCAAGGACAGCAACGGCCGCGTTTCGGTCAAAGACGATATCGACGAAAACATTCAGTATGCCGGTCCGATGGTCGTCTTGATCAACAAGTTGAGCGCCTCGGCCACGGAAATCTTCGCCGGCGCGATCCGCGACTACAAACGCGGCGTACTGGTGGGCGATTCCCACACCCACGGCAAAGGCACGGTGCAGACGGTCTTCGAACTCCGCGATCTGCTGTCGATCTTCGGCGTCAACTTCGATGCCGGCGCCATTAAGTTCACCAATCAGAAATTCTACCGGATCAACGGGGCGTCCACTCAGCTGAAAGGCGTCGAACCCCACGTGGTGCTGCCGTCCTTTACCGACTGCATGAAGATCGGAGAAGCCGATACCGAGTACGCCCTGCCCTGGGATGCCATCAAGCCGGTCGAACATGATTATTACGTGCCGGAACTTGACGCCATCGTCGAACAGTTGAAGAAACGTTCGGAAGCCCGCGTCGCCGCCAACTCGCATTTCGGCGCGTTGAAACAGGATATCGAAGCTTTCAAACGCTTCAACGATAAGAAGACGGTTTCCCTCAACGCCGACAAGCGCTGGAAGGAATACCTCCGGGAACGCAAACTCCAGGACGAACAGACCAACCTGCTCCGCCTGACCGAAAAAGCGGATGACGACAAGAAAGACAAAAAGAAAGATCTCTATATGCAGGAATCGGTCAATGTTCTGGCCGACTATATCGGCATTCTCAATAAGAAAAAGACAACGGCGGCAACGGCCAAAGCCTCCAACCGCTGACAATCAATCATCCATCCATCCCCGCCCGGCGGTCCTCCGTCCGGGCGGTTTTTTTACGTCGTCAGCCCGGGCGCGGGACTGGAACGGACCATGTTTTCTTCATGGTACTGTTCCCGCATGGCGCTGAAAATCATCCCGAACATCAGCATGTACGCCGTCAGCGAGCTGCCGCCGTAGCTGATGAACGGAAGTGTCAACCCGGTGATCGGAAACACGGTCAGATTCACGCTGATATGCAACAGTCCCTGGAATACGCACAGCGCCGTTCCCGCCAGAATAAAACGGTCGCAAGCGCGGTCGCGACCGCGCTTGAACGCCAGCCAGCCGGCCCACAGCATCGCCGCCAGCGCCAATAAAACCACCGCTCCCCCCAGAAAACCGGCCGCCTCGCAGATAGCGGCAAACGCGGAATCGCTGTGACTCAGCGGCAACTGAAGACTGCTCCACAACGCCTTGCCGTCGGCGGCGCCGGTCCAGCCGCCGTGCGCCAGGGCAATCCGGAACTGCATCGTATGCCAGCCGTGACGGAAGAAGTCGGCTTCGGGGTTCCAGAACGCCTGAAAACGATTGACCACGTAGGGGAAACGCAGCAAAGCATAACTGCCGGCGACAATTCCACCGCCCAGACTGACCAGCAGCCAGACCGGTTTTCGGCTGCACAGCCATTGCGTAATCAGCAACGCGGCAAAGTAGACCAGCAACATCCCGAAATCGGGTTGTTTGGCCAGCAAAAGAGCAAAAGGAAGAAACAGCAATAACCGACCGGCCTGAACCCGATGGCGGTCATCGCCATAAACGGAAAGTTTGACCAGCGCCAGCAAAAATAACGGCTTGGCAAACTCCGACGGCTGAAACATCCAATCGCTGCCGCCGAACCAGCCGCGCATGCCGTTGACCGTTCGCCCGCAAAAGGTTACGGCCAACACCAGCAGCAAAGCCGCCAGACACCAGCCGAACGCCGTCTTTTCCCACCAGACAAACGGAATGGCGGCGGCCACCGCCAGAATCGCCGTTCCCAGGATCGTCCATTGAATCTGCCGGAGCAGAAATTGGTTGAACTCGGTTCCGCTGTCGGTACAGCCGAGAGCGTGCATTCCCCAGATCAGCAACAGCAGCAGCACGGCCACCAACATCAGTTCCGGACGAAAATTGAAGGACTTGACGCTCCCCGGCAACCGCGTTTTCATAGTGAGGCACGGCGTTGAACTTTTTCCAACAGTTCGTCGATCGTGCTGTCGACCATAACGTCTTCCCCGGACACCGGCATTTTCAGCAACTTCCAGGTATCCGGCACCCAGCGGCCGTTGCGGTCGGTCATGACCGTGAAAAAGCCGATTTTTCCGCGCAGGCGGCGGTCGAACTGCTGTTCCCAACCGCTGTTCCCGGCAATGACATTGTGACGATCTTCCACCTTGCCGACGAACCGTTCCAGTTCCGGACGCGCCAGCATCCGCAGTTGCCGGGAACTCAGTTCCAGTTCCGGCGCCTGATTGCTCACTGCGGCAAAGCGGTGCAGTTCCGCCGGATCGAGATTGCGTTTGATCAGACCGGACGCTTCCGGCAAAGGCGGCGTCCGTTCCAGAAACACCACGGCCAGAATATCGAGCACGGCTTTCCGGCGTTCATAGGTAAGTTTGCGATTGAGTTGCAGATCGAATTGCCGCTCGGTCCAGGCCAGCGGAGTGCCTTCGCGATCGACAATCCGGCCGCGCGTCCCTTGAAAAAAACCGGTTTTCCAGCCGATTTCCCGGCTGAGACTCAAGTATTGTTCGCGCGTGGGATAGACCGTAAAGTAAAATAACGGCAGCAACAACAGAGCCGCCCAGATCAGCAATACTCCCACCAGCCATCCGGAGCGGATCAGCCGAAATACCGGCAAGTATACGGAAGCTGAACTCACCTTCTCCTCGTCCCCCGAATCAACGATGCAGCGGTTTCACCGCCATCGGCGTCGCACAGGCCTGAATGAACAGTTGCGGATATTTCGCCGCCAGACGAACCATTTCACTGCGTTGATCCTTGTTGACATCCTGCACGGTGGCCAGGGCAAATTGCGTTTCCTTGGCGTTGACCTTCGGCGCCGGAGTCACCACTTTCAGCACCGTCGCGGGCGTCGACCCGCAGAGGAGCAGAGAGGCGACGGCAATCAGACCACCGCCCACCAGACGGTTCCGACTACTGATTTGTTTTTTAGTCATCCCACGATCCTCCGAATTCCGTTATTTTTCCACTGCCAGATCGGCAGCCATTTCCCGTTGTCCTTTTTCGAGCAGGTGCGTGTTGATCTGAGTCATTTCCGCATCCCAGCGGGCCGCGTTCCAGATTTCCACGCCGATTTCCACCCCGATCAGATAGACGTCCGTGCCCGGTTGAAGTTCGGTAGCCGTCCGCCACGCCGGCGGCAACGTCACCCGGCCCTGCGCGGAAATCTTTTCCGGCTGGCTCATCGCCCCGAAACTCCGCATCATCCGCCGTTGCATCATACTCGCGCCCGCTTCTTCCGGATTGTTCCCGGCCGCGCCGCGCATCCGCAGATAAACTTCTTCGGGATAAATCGCCAATGCTCCTTCCGGCAGACAATGCAAAATCACTTCGCCATTGCACCGGTTGAGAAAATCGTCGATGAAGCGCGGACTCAACTTGATGCGTCCGTTGCCGTCGACCAGACATTTCTCCTGTCCGCAGAAAGGCAGCATAAGATCCGAATCCTCTTATTCCATATTAATCCAATATAGTCCAAATTTTTCCAAAAGCAACCATTTTTCATCAAAATCGCGTATCTTATGAAAAAAAAGTAATGCGATGGCACGGGCAGAAGGAAAGCAAGAAAAAGAGACTCAAGGGGAACGGCCGAATCAATCGTGTGCCTTTTGGCGAGACGATCCGACACGGATTGACTATCAGTGCTGGCGACGGTATTCGCTCGGCTTGCAGCCGCAGTAGCGTTGAAACAGCCGGGCGAAATAAGCGGCATCCTGAAACCCGCAGCTCCAGGCAATTTCCGCAATCCCGGAGGACGGCATGGTTTCCAGCAGTTGCCGGGCATACTCCATCCGATAGCGGTTGACATAGTCCTTTAAATTCTGTCCCGTCTCCCGACGGAACAGCCAGGACAAATAGTTTGGGGTACACCCGATCCGGGCAGCAAGCTCCGCCACCCCCGAAATATGAGCCAGTCCGCTCTGCTCGATAATTTCCCGGACCTTCCGGATTTTGTAATGCATGTGTTCCCAAACCTCCGGCAGAACGACCTGCCGACGTCGCGGCCCCAGATCGTAAAGAATGGCGCGGCACAGCGTCCAAATCAAATCGAGCCGGAAACTCCGGCCGGCCGCCGTAACGTCTTCCCCGGCGTGATGCGCCGCCTGAACCAGCGCATAATACAGCGCGATTCGACTGCTGTTGCCAAAGGTTTCCCGGTAGACCGGATCCGGCTTGTCTGCCCGCTCCGCATGTCCCCGGCATTCCGCCAGGTGAATCCAGGCCTGTTGCTCCGCGATCATTATGACCAGATTGCGAAACGGAACGCCTTGCCAACTTAACACCGCCTCATAGTGCGGCAAGCCCGGCGGCACCAGCAGAATTTCACCGGGTTTGAGGGTAAACCGATGACGCGGGAAACAAAACAGGCAGGCGCCGTCGAGCTGAAAAAACAATTCATAATGGAAATGGAAAAAGAAACCCGGCCGCCGTTCCCACAATCCCTCCGCGGCGGGAAGGATCATTGTTGATTTGTCATTTTCAAATCCCGCTCCAAGCCGCGATAACGTTTTCCTCAATAGCAAAGAATACGCTTCATCGGTTAAAATTTGAGCTGAAATATTCATTTTATCCTCGATTTTCGCTTGATCGTAGATTTGTCATATTCTTCCATAAAAATTTATGGGGTTCCCACTGGCAAAGCAAGTCGGTTCGCCATAAATTTATGAATAATTCGAAAATTCACAGGAGGTTGTTGCTCATTATGTATTCCGATAAAACGTTTCGTACCGCGCCGCCCGCCGCCGCCAACACGTTCTGCGCCGGACCGGTCCGCATCCAGTTTATCACCGATCGCCTGGTCCGCCTGGAATGGCAGGAACACGGCCGGTTCGAAGACCGGCAGACGCTGGCCGTCGTCAACCGCGATCTGGGCAAAGTAAAATTCACCGTCGAACAACAGAAAAAACGGTACGTGCTCAAAACGTCCGCGCTGACGTTGGAACTCACCGACGTCAACCGGCCGTTCAGCGCCGATACCCTGAAAATATCCTTCAACCTCGGCAAAAAAAGTGCCGTCTGGCAACCGGGCCGGAATAACGACGGCAATCTGGGCGCCACCATCCGGACGCTCGACTGCGTCTATGGCAACAGCAGGATGCAGCAGAAAAAGGATCCCGGAGTATACCATAAATATCCGATTTACGAACTGCAACCGGTCGACCTCGGCAACGGCTTGTTGTCGCGGGACGGATGGAGTCTGGTTGACGATTCGCGGAACATCGTCATCGACCGGCTCGACGGCCACAAATGGGTCTGCCCGCGCCCGGAAGGTTCGCGTCAGGACTGGTATTTCTTCGCGTACGGTCATGATTACACCGCCGCCGTCGCCGCCGCCGCCGGAGTATTCGGCAGCCAGCCGTTGCCGCCACGGTACACGCTGGGCTATTGGTGGAGCCGTTACTGGGCTTACTGCGATACCGAAATCGAAGGTCTGGTTCGCGGCTTCGACCGCAACGGCGTGCCGATCGACGTGATGGTGATCGACATGGACTGGCACCTGCCGGGCTGGACCGGTTATACCTGGGACCGCCGCTATTTCCCCGATCCGGACGAACATCTGGCCTGGCTGCACCGGCAAGGCCTCAAAGTCACCCTCAACCTGCATCCCGCCGAAGGCGTCGGCAAACAGGAAGACCAGTTTTCGTCCATGTGCAAGGCCATGGACCTCGACGCCGGGAAGTGCGACAAGGTCCCCTTTGACATCACCAGTCAACAATATATGGACAACTATTTCAAGCTGCTGCACCACCCGGAAGAAAACCGCGGCATCGACTTCTGGTGGATGGACTGGCAACAGGGCGAATCCACCGCCATTCCCGGACTCGACACCCTGCCCTGGATCAACCAGCTGCACTGGGAAGACATGGAAAACCGTCCCGAACGCCACGGTAAACGCCCCTTGATTTTCAGTCGTTTCGGCGGTTACGGCGCCGGTCGTTACAACATCGGGTTCTCCGGCGATACCTATTCGACGTGGGATTCGCTGGCCTTCCAGCCTTATTTCACCGCCACGGCCGCCAACGTTCTCTACGGCTACTGGAGTCACGACATCGGCGGCCACATGCCGGGGGCCATCGAACCGGAACTCTACACCCGCTGGATTCAGTTCGGCACGTATTCGCCGATCATCCGCACGCACACCACCAAGAACCCGGATGCGGAACGCCGTGTCTGGGAATATCCGGTGCCGTACAATGAAATTATGATCGACGCCATCCGCCGGCGCTACATGATGGTGCCTTATATCTATTCGGAAAACCGCAAAGCGTTCGACACCGGCGTCAGCCTGTGCCGTCCGATGTATTATCATTGGCCGGAAGTGGAAGCAGCCTATCGCTGTCCGAACCAGTACATGTTCGGCGACGAAATGATCGTGGCCCCGGTCGTCAAACCGGTCGACCCCAGCGATGACATGGCCGAAGTGTCGGTCTGGCTGCCGGAAGGCAACTGGTTCGATGCCGCCCGGGGAAAGATGGAAAAAGGCGGCCAAGTCATTACCCGGCGCTATCTGCTCCAGGAAGTGCCGGTCTTCGTCCGGCCCGGCGCGGTGATTCCCGCCCAGGCGGTGGTCAAACGGCTCAATTCGCCCTGTTACCGCGACCTGGCCATGCGGATTTATCCGGGTGCCCGCGGCAGTTATGCGCTGTACGAAGACGACGGTCTGACCACCGATTATTTGAAAGGCCAAGCCGCCGTGATTGCCATGACGCATCAGACGACCGGCAACACCAAAACCATCAAAGTGGTGAAAAAGAGCGGCGGCTTCACCGGTTACGAAGCGAAACGCAGCCTGGAAATCTCCCTGTGCGGCAGCATCCCGCCGACGGAAGTCAAAGTCGGCAATAAAAAGCTGGCCTACGCCTATCGTCTGGAAGAACAGGAAGAAGGCTGGTCGTATCAGGGAATGAACGCCACGGCGGTCATTAAAATCAAGTCGTTCGATCTGGACAAGGGAATCGAAGTCAAAGTCCGCTATCCGGCCAAGGGCGACCAGGCCGACGCCGACGGTCTGAAAGGACAATTTGCCCGGCTGGCGAAAGTAAGAGAAATCAATGTCTTGATGAGTTCCTGGGTGGATTTCCATCCGGAAGAACGGCTGGCGCAGGATATTTTCTGCACGGCCAATCGGATTTCCCGCGGTCCGGAAACCTTCGCCGACGAAATCGAAACCATGAAACAAAACTTGAAGCATCTGCTCGAAGTCATCCCGGAACAAGCCAATGCCACAACCGATAACGGAGTCAACGACAACTTCAAAAAACGGCTGGAACAGGGGCGGCTCTCCGTCCGGCTGCTGCAGTCCATTCTCGGTCAATAGAACCTTGACCCCGCACTTCTCCCGACGTCCCAACGTTCGGGAGAAGTCGTCCGCGTCAAGCCCGGTTTCGCCCCGAACCCCAACTCCCCGGCTTTCGCCCTTTCTTTATTATTTATCTATTTTCGTAGCAAATGGATAAATAGGGTACCTGTCCTTAATACCCATAGATTCGCACCTGCCAGGGCGCCATTTCGGCTCGCACGTCGCCGGCGGACACCGCCGGCGACGCCGTTTCGAACAACCGATGTGCCGAGCTCGAACCGCCGTCCGGCAAAGCGAACGACACCACTTTCCGACGGTTTTCCGGGTTGACCGTGACCAGATATTTTTTCCCCTGCACGAGCTTGAACAAATAGCGGATGCCGACGCGATCCAGCGCGGAGAGTTTCGGCTGGGGCGGCGTCGGGGCGGACAGGAAAGGTTCCAGTTCCACCGTCTCCATCAGCAGATTCCGCAGATACGACTGCCGTTCGGAACTGCCGGCCAGCTCGGCGTTCCAGGCGAAAAAGGCGAAACATTTCATGCCCTGAACGATGCCGAGATACGTTTCGGCACGCAACTCCTCATACGTCGGACTCCGGCTGGCTACCGGAGCGAACGTCTGGAGACAGCATAACAGCGGAACCGGCCGCCCGCCGTGAGCCGCCACCACGGCCCGGTTGTGCGCTTCGGTCCCCCGCAGCGTGCCGGACGGAAACGGGTAGGAGTCGTAAGCCGCCAGATCGGAAGTCGCCGCGTACTCCGGATACTGCCGGAACACGCAGAGATTCACCCAGATCGGATGATGGGGATCGAGTCGGCGGATGAGTTGCCGCGCCCGCATCACCTCCGCCGCCGGAATCTTATAGAGGTCGGGTTCGTCGCACAGGTCCCAGCCGATCAGCCCCGGATGATTTTTGAGCCGGTTGACCGCTGCCGTCAATTCCCGGTCCTTCCACTGCTTTTTCTTGCCGTCCAGCGTGGCGCCGTGAAACAGCACCGCCCAGGAGTAAAGACCGCAGCGCCACGCCAGATCGACGTTTTTCACCAGTTCGTCGATGCTGTCGCCGCCCCAGACTGGCGCGCAGTTGACGCCCAGTTCCTGTCGAAACCAGGTCAACCCGTCCGCCGTCAGCGGATTATGATAAAAGTAACGCATCGTGAACGGCCGCCCGTTCACCGTCAGATTGCCGCACCCGTCGATGGCCGAATCTCTGACCGGCTCCGGCGGCGACGCATCCAGCCGTCCGGGATTCACGATCACCGGATTCCGCACCGTCTGCACCGTCCGGTTGCCGTCCCGCAGTTCGACCGTCAACTCGTAATATCCCGGCGTCTGCCGCAACCATGGCAAAGCGCCGAACACCGATTTTTCGTTGCCGGTCAGAGTCAAGGTTTGCTGCGCCACCGAAACGCCGTTGCCGTCGGTCAGTCGGACCACCGCCTGCCAGCCTCGTCGATGTTCCCGCAAAGTCAGCCGAAACGGCAGCCGGTCGGTGGGGAGAAACGCCGACGGCCGGTCGCGATCGGCAAAAGCCCGCCAGCGATCGTTCGGAAAAATCGCCGCCGACGGCAGCTCCACGATCAACGGCGAAACCGTCTCCGCCACCCGTCGGAGTTGAAAATGATTCCAGTCGACGGTCCCGGACGAAATGGTATCGTCGATCACACAGTATAGCGCCAGCGCGTTCACGCCGTCGGGCACTTTGAACGCCAGCACCGAGCGGGTCCAGCCGGAAGCATTCTCCGGGACCGCCTGCAATTTGAAGCCCGCCGTCCGCAGTTTGCCGTCGGCAAGACTCAGAAACCGGACGCCGAACAACACGTCGCCCCCGGTCACGGTGTTGCGGTTGTCGACCGCCAGTTCGAAGCATTCGCCGGGACGGCAGTAGACCGTCGGCAGCACGCCCAACGCGTTCCAGGGATAGCCCGGCTGATAGCCCTGGCGTAAAAACGGCGGCGCGTTGCGGCTGACCGCAATCTGAAAATCGCCGCTGAACCCCATCACGCCATATTGACAGTCGCCGTTCGCCAGCGGAATCAAGCCCGGCCCGGCGGACGGCGTCACCGGCCCCTGCCCGGCAATCATGGTCAACAGACTGAAGATGGCGCAAATGGCACCGCATCCGAACATGATAGTCGCCTCTTTGGTTTGAGATAATCTAATTCGCGCCCGCCGGATTTGCCATTCGTCGTCCGGCATTTTACAAACCGGCAGAGGACAGTTATATTTTCCATGAATAAAAAAGGGCTGAAGATGGAAGATCGCAACGAACACGACATGCTCGGTAGCCGAACCGTTCCCGCCGCCGCCTATTACGGCATTCACACGGTCCGGGCGAAAGAGAATTTTACGGTTTCCGGCCACCCGGTCCAACCGGAATTGATCCGGGCGCTGGCCATGGTCAAAAAAGCCTGCGTCCAAGCCAACGCCGAGCTTGAATATCTGTCCGCCGAACCGGCCGGAGCCATCGCCGCCGCCTGCGACGACCTGATCGAGGGAAAGTATCTCGACCAGTTCCCGATCGACGCCTATCAGGGCGGCGCCGGCACGTCCACCAATATGAACATCAACGAAGTGATCGCCAATCGGGCGCTGGAAATTCTGGGCTGTCCGAAAGGCGATTATGCCGTCATTCACCCCCTCGACCACGTCAATCTGCATCAGTCCACCAACGACGTGATTCCGACCGCGGTGAAAACCGCCGGCATTCAATTGCTGCGCGGCCTCAGCGAAAACTTCGCGCAGTTGCAGGACGCATTTCAGGCCAAGGAAAAAGAATTTGCCGACATCGTCAAGATCGGCCGGACGGAAATGCAGGACGCCGTTCCGATGACGCTGGGAGCGGAATTTTCCGCCTTTTCCGAAGCGGTGGCCCGCGACCGCTGGCGCACGTTCAAAGCGGAGGAACGGTTGCGGATCGTCAATCTCGGAGGAACCGCCATCGGGACCGGTTTGACCGCGCCCCGCAGTTACATTTTTCTGGTCATCGAAAAATTGCGTCAGATCACCGGTCTGGGGCTGGCCCGTGGCGAGAACTGCATCGACCAGACCGCCAATGCCGACGCTTTCGTCGAAGTTTCCGCCATTCTGAAAGCCGCCGCCGCCAATCTTCAGAAGATCGCCCGCGATCTGCGGCAACTGCACATGCTGGGGGAAATCCGGCTGGCTCCGGTTCAGGCCGGGTCGTCGATCATGCCCGGCAAAGTGAACCCGGTCATGCTGGAAAGCGTGATTCAGGGCGCGATGCAGGTCCGGGCCGACGACCATCTGCTGGCGGAGGCGGTTGCTTCCGGCACGTTGCAGATCAACGAATTCATGCCGCTGATTGCCGACGCGCTGCTGCGGGAGCTGAAGATGCTGAAAAATCTGACCGTTATGATGACCGGTACCGTCACCGCCGTGACCGCCGATCCCGAACGTTGCCGGGAACATCTGGAAGCCTGTCCGACCGTGATTACCGCGTTCGTGCCGGAACTCGGCTACGAAAAAACGCTGGAACTGATTCAGGAGTTCCGCCGGTCCGGGGCGAAAAACGTCCGGACCTTCATGGAACAGAAACTCGATCCTCAGACCGTGGCCCGGGTTCTGCAACCGCAGAATCTGGTCGGCCTGGGACACCGTTAGAGTAATGTCTCTTAAATAAGTTTAATGGATTCCGGTTCGGAAAGAGGATTGCAAAGGGAAAACCGGAACCGTCCGGTTGTCCCTTGCGAACATAGCCATGTTCCGCAGAGTCCAGGGGCGACGGCAGCCCCTGGCAATCCGCCACCGCGGGCTCCGCGGGCCGGGTCCAGCGCGGAGTCGCTGGTCGCACGGAGGGCGAAAAGAGCCGAACCTATTTGTAAGACATGACGTTAGAACGTTGATAGGAGTGCTATGGAAACCGTTCCCAAATCGATGCGTCTGCACATCGCGCTGTTCGGCCGGACCAATGTCGGCAAGTCCAGTTTTCTCAATTTCATTACCGGCCAGGAAGTGGCCATTACCTCGCCGATTCCCGGCACCACCACCGACGTGGTGGAAAAACCGATGGAACTGCTGCCGCTCGGACCCGTGGTTTTTCACGATACCGCCGGACTGGACGACACCACCGAACTCGGCCGCGAACGCATCCGGAAGACCCTTCAGGTGTTCAACCGCGCCGATATCGGCGTCCTGCTGGTCGAGGCCGGACAGTGGAGCGAGGCCGAAGACCGCGTCGTGACGGAGTCCGCCGCCCACAAACTGCCGCTGATCGCCGTCGTCAATAAAATTGATCTCCAGCCGCCGACCCCGGATTTCATCGCCGCGCTCAAAGCCAAAAATATCGCGCAGGTGATCGGCGTCTCCAGCGTCGACCGGGAACACCGGGAAAAATATCTCAGCGCCTTCAAACACGCGCTGCTGGAAAACTGCCCGGACGACTTCATCCAGCCGCCGCCGCTGGTCGGCGACCTGGTCCCGCCCGGCGGCATCGTCGCGCTGATCGTGCCGATCGACCTGCAGGCGCCCAAAGGACGGCTGATTCTGCCGCAGGTCCAGACCATCCGCGACGCGCTCGACTGCGACGCCTCCGTGCTGGTGGTCAAGGAGCGCGAGTACGCCCATTTGCTGACCGAACTGAAAACGCCGCCGGCGCTGGCCGTCTGCGACTCTCAGGTGGTCATGAAAATGGTGGCCGACACCCCGCCCGGCCTCCCCTGCACCACATTTTCGATTCTGTTCTCCCGGTTGAAAGGCGACATGCAGGTGATGGCCAAAGGCCTCGCCTCTATCGATGCCCTGCAGCCCGGCGACAAGGTTCTGATTGCCGAGGCCTGCACCCATCACGCGGCGGCCGACGACATCGGCCGGGTCAAGATTCCGCGCTGGCTGCGGCAGTATGCCGGCGCCGATCTTCAGGTGGAAGTCTATTCCGGCCGCGATTATCCGGACAATCTGCACGAATTCAAGCTGGTCGTCCACTGCGGCGGCTGCATGTTGAACCGGCGGGAAACGCTGTCGCGGATTCAGTTGGCGCAGCAATCCGGCGTGCCGATCACCAATTACGGGATGTGCATTTCCTATGTGCAAGGCGTGCTGGAACGGGTCTTGTCGCCCTTCCCGGCGGCGCTCGACGCCTTCCGGCGGGAGCAGCAGCGGCTGAAGAAAGCGCGGAGTGCGCAATAAATTTATTGAAATTCACCTGTTTTTTTAACCGGAAATCAATCATCGGCTTTTATTGTGGTTGACGAGTTATAACGGAAAGTCGGTTACGACTTAATAAAAGAGGTTGCTCATGAGAAAAAGTAGTTTCTGCTGGCTGGGGGCCGGACTTGGCCTCATGATGTCGCTGACGGCGGCGGCGGTCGAGTTGTCGTTCGCCCCCAACGGTACCTTTAAAATCGTTCAGTTCACCGATACGCATCTCGATTTTCCGGAATCGTATCCGGGAACCGATGCGAAAACGTTGATGGAAAAGGCCGCCGTGGGCGTCAAACTGGGCTGCATGATGAAAGACATCAACGACATTCTGGACGCGGAAAAGCCGGATTTAGTCGTTTTCACCGGCGACAACGTGCTCACCCCGCCCGCACTGCTCAAGAAAGGCTGGCTGCATCTGACTAAACCGGCCGTCGACCGTCATATTCCCTGGATTGCGGTCATGGGCAATCACGATCCGGAAAACCGCCCGCCGGTCGCGGAAATCGTCAAAATGCTGTCCCACCTCCCCGGTTCGCTGGATGTTCAGGGGCCGCCGGAACTCGACGGCGGCGGCAATTTCATTCTTCCGCTGACCTGGCGGCAACACCCGGCGGCCATGCTCTATTTTCTGGACTCCGGACGCTATTCCGACCGGCAACTGAGCGACGGCTACGCCTGGCTGACGTTTCCGCAAATCGTCTGGTTCCGGGATCAGACCGCCAGAATTACGGCGGCCAACCACGGCCAGCCGCTGCCGGCGCTCGCCTTCTTTCACATTCCGTTTCCCGAATTCATCACCGCGTATCTGGAACCGGGCAAGAAGATCGGCGTCCGCGGCGAAGACGGCGGTTGTCCGCTCATTAATTCCGGCATGTTTGCCGCCATGCTGGAAACCCGCAGCGTCATGGGCGTTTTCGCCGGTCACGACCACGACAACGATTACGCCGTTTCCTATCACGGCATCTGTCTGGCCTACGGACGAAAGACCGGAGTGTTCTGCTATCTTCACGGGTTGTCTTCCGGCGCGCGGGTGATCGAACTCCAGGCCGGCAAACGGACTTTCACCAGCTGGATTCGTACCGGCGACGGCCAGGTGATTAACAAGTTCGTTTACCCGAACGACTTCCCGCCGCCGGAAAAAAAGAAGAAATAACGCCGGAGACATCCGGCTCAAAGTTCGGATGGCGGGGAAGCCCCGGAGCGCTTTTGAAACCGCGCCCCATTTTCTCCCCGCAAAATTTTTATTTTATTTCACCGCCATCCCACAGAAAAAGAGAAATAACGATAAGTGCAACGTCCCCATATCAGGTCCGGTTTAGCCTGACGTCGCCCAGCGACGAGGTCCCCCCGTAGCGTAAGTATCGGGACATACTCCGCTTTGCGTCGGCCCCGGACCGGCGAGCCTCCGGTAGCAAGTTACCAAGGGTTGCCGTCCCTGGACCCCACTGAATTTTCCTAGCTTGAATTCAATCGGCGTCTCACTTTATCATCACCGTTTCACGGATCATACTCTGACAAAACAAGGGAAGTCATAATTCCTAAGTATTACACTCAAAATTGGGGTAAAAAATACGAATTTTCTTCCAATTGCGGGATGACTGTGAAAAATTTGGAAATTTTTCCAGGTTTTGTTCCCGGCCTCTTACTACTATTATCTTGCCAAATGCGACACCTAAAAATTTCTAATTTATGATTGTATTTTTATTTTATTTATTTATAGTACATAGTTTCCATTAGGTATGGGTATGGGTATGGGTATGGGTATGGGTGCAAGTGTAAACAATGCAACACGACATGTTCAATATCTCGATGCACTGAGAGGGATTGCCGCAGTCATTGTGATGTTATACCACATGCGAGTTACGCACGTTGAAGCGAATGGTTTTTTCGCCTCTTTTCCCGGTAACATTCTGATTTCCGGGTATTCTTCGGTTTGTCTTTTTTTTATTCTTTCGGGATTTGTTTTAAGCTACCGTCTGATTGGGGAAAAGGCTAGTGGGAATGTAATCGTTATGGCCATGGTAAAACGTCCTTTTCGCTTGGCCGGGGTTGTGATTTTTGCTTCTTTTTTAGGACTAATGTTGAGCCGCAACGGACAATGGGGCAATGCCGTTTCCCAATTGCCTACTTCACTGTTCTCTTTCGGATGTCAAGTCGACGGTCCGCTGTGGTCGATTGAGACGGAACTCTATGGTTCGTTTCTGGTGTTTTCCTTTCTGTTGGCAACACGGAATCAAAATTATCGGACTCGCTTGTGGCTGGAAATCCTGTTGATGATATTTTTTCGCAGTTCTTTCATGTTGGCGTTCATGTTCGGGCTGACGATGGCAGATTGGATGAAACATCATACGAGAGGGAAATACGACATTGTCGTGTCGTGTCTAATTATTATTCCCGGCCTGTGGTTATTCGGTCATGAAACCTATCAAAACGTGTTCCCGATTGAATTAATGATCAAGACGACATTGATGCTCGGAGCAATGCTGGTGTTTGCCGCAGTTTGTCTGAATCCGATTTTTCACGGAATGCTGCTGATTTTCCCATTACCGTTTCTGGGCAGGATATCATTTTCGCTGTACGCCGTACACTGGATTTTTCTACAGAAGATTGATTGGGTATCGGCTTGTCTCCTGCGGAACGGCTGGAGCAACGATTCGGCACTGATAGCGGCCAATCTTTCGATTGTGGCAGTTTGTATCGTGATTGCTTGGCTGATGACCCAATGGGTTGATTGTCCCAGCACAAAACTGGCGTCCCTCATCGCTCGAAAAATCTGTCTGCCGCAAGCTGCCACGACAAGTAGTCTTATTCCGTCTGCCGGTTGTCGTGATACAAATTCCTGAGCCGGTCGCTAGCGCACCGGAACGGATGAAAAAAGAATTGCCGAAATCAACGAAAACAAAATTTTTGCGTCCAAGAATATTGCATGAATCAACGCAACCGTTTGCTGACTGTAGACTTCCTACGCCACCGTGAACGTCATAGCTTCAACATCACCCTCAATATTGTTTTTGCAACTTTATTCCACCTTATCTATTTGATTCGCAATAGATAAACAGCTTAAAAAGTTTGAAGGTCAGGATTCTCCCCGGAAACACGCTTGGCCATTCGCTTCAAAGCCCGTCAGGATAGAGTTTGAGCACCAGCCAGTGGCCGTCCGGCTGCGGAACGCCGATCCGGCTGACCGTCAGACAGAATCCCGTGGCCCAGGGCCAGGGCCGCGCCCGTCCGTCCAGACGGCCGAACAGCACGACCGGGCGCTCCTCCAGCGCCGCCAGTTTCTCTCTGGTCACGCCGGGGAACACGGCAATGCCGAAATTGCGGAGCAGGACCGTCCGCGGATAGGGGCGGGCTTCCAGCGGCCAGAAGATCGGGTCGTAGCGTTTGAGCCCGGCCCCGGCCGTCAGTTGCACCATATCGCGGCCGTTCAGACGGTCCACCCAGAAAGCGGGGCGGTCGCGGTAACGTTCGAACGACGGCCCGTGAATCTCATTCCAAATATGATCCAAATCCGGTTTGGACAACGGCAAGACGGAAATTTTCATCATCTGTTGTACCGCCGACGCCTCGACTTTCACCATCGGATGCCGGTCGGTTCCCGCCGCCCGGATTGCCGTCGGCGCCGCCAGCAGCACCAGTCCGCAGAACGCCATGAACAACCACACGCCAGTCCAGCGTTCCGGCTCCCGTACCGGAGTCGGAGCGGTCACCGCAAAATCCCGCCGGAAGCCGACGACGGCCCACGCCAGCCCGATTCCGGCCAGCCAGAACAGCAGCAGGTCGTTGGACAGCATCACCCGAACGCCGCCGTCGCTCCCGACGATCGGCAGCGACAACAGCGTTCCGAGCAGCAGCAATCCCGTCAGCCAGGCCAACTGGGATTTGCGCCCGCCGCGCGCCAGCCAAATCAACCCGACGACGGCAGCGGCACACCAGTACCAGTTGAACAATCCGTTGATCGTCATTCCCGCCGCCACGGCGGCAATCAGGATCGCCGGCCCGAGATAACCGTTTCGCCGTCCGACCTCGCGCCATCGCCGCCACGGCCAGGCCAGCAACGCCAGAACCACGAAAACCGGCAGCATCAGTTGAAATTCATCCGGCCAATGGCAAAAATACTCTTTCACACTGTTGCCGGCCGCATACAGCAAATCTTCCGGATGTTCCCGCCCATGATTCCAGAGATGGGCGTAAAACACCCGGCGGAACTCCGGCGGCGTCAGGCTGCTATTCTCCCGGGCCTGCCGAATGACGGGATCGAAGTAGTAATCCGTCCAGTTGACATTGAAGACCCGCCCGTAGAGCGATTTGTCATAACTGCTCTCCGCCGCGTTCCGGTCGTTGAACAGCAGACAACTGACCGGATGGAAAGCGTATCCGAGCCCCAGACAGCAGGCATAGAGACAAGCCAGTTTCGCGCCCCGGCGGGTCCAGCCTTCGCGCGCCACCGCCAGCAACGGCAGCAGCGGCAACGCCGCCATATTCCATGGCCGGATCGCCTGACTCAGCCCGAAGCCGAACAGGCCCAGCGCACTATCCCGCCGCGAATTCCGCAACGTTCCCCGCAACAGCCACGCCATCGCCGGCAACAGCACCAGAGAGCCGGGCACTTCGGTCACACCGGCGGAAAACACATCGCCCTGCCAGAAAACCAGATTGGCGGCAAAGAAAATCCAGACCAGCCGGGGCCGGACGTCGCGCAGAATCCACACCGCCGCCGTCAGCGCCAGCGTCAGCAGGACCAGTTGTACGCCCGCCAGCCAGAAATAACTCCCGCCGGTCAGCGTGAAGATCACGGACAAAAACGCCGGTTCCAACGGACGAAACGCGGTATAGTCGGTCAGCCGGTGCCCCCGCATCAGTTCAAACGCGCCGCCGCTCCAGCCGCCCCCATCCGACCAAGGAATCAGCCCGAGTTGAAAGGCATTGCGGTTGTAAAAGGGGTTCTGCCAACTGCCGTACATCAACAGCCGGATGGCCACGGTCATCACCAGGAAAGCGATCACGATGCCCCAGAGGCGTCCGTTCTTCATCGGCGTCGGTCTCCTATTCATTCACCCCGATTTACCGGATAACGTTCCCGGCACGTTCCAATAGCATGCGAATTCCGCAATGCGCTTCCATGGCGGCGGCGGCGGCCACCCGGCTGGAAAGCGTCCCCTGTTCCGGCGTCACCGCCGAATGCTGATCGCCGATCACGCAGAAGCGAGGATTGGGACGAAGCACTTTCAACTCCTCCACCGGCCCGCAGCCGGCCAGCCCGGAGACGGCGACATAAGCCACGTCCGGCCGTTGTCCCAACATGTAGCGGGTCAACGCCGCTTTCGCCTCGGCCCGGTCGAAACATTCGCAGACCAGATCGATATCGGCCGGAATCGCCGCCGAAAAGTTGTCGGCGGCCAGTTTTTGGTTCAACAAGGTAAGATTCAGTTCGGGATTGATCTCCAGCAGCAGGTCCCGGAGCGCTTCGATTTTGAGCTGTCCCACCTGCCGCCGGAAAAACATTTGACGATTGAGATTGGCCGGCGTCACCCGGTCGAAATCCGCCAGCCACAGCACCCCCACGCCGGCCCGGGCCAACAGCATCGCCAGATTGGACCCCAAGCCGCCGGCGCCCGCCACAAAGACCCGCGCCCGCGTTAACACGGACGTCACGCCGGGCGGGTTGGAAGCAAAGAAATCGCTCTGCCGATAAGATTCCGACATCGGTCGCTCCTGACGGTCAGCCGCCGCCGACAAAACTCATTACGTCGAGCGCATCGCCGTCCCGCAGCACCCGGACGTCAACGGCATCCGTCGCCACCACTTCGCCGTTGACCGCCGCCACCACATTTTCGGGACGGAGCTGCATCCGGGCCAGCAGTTCGCCTAAGGTTGACCCGGCGGTCACTTCCTGCGCCCGGCCGTTGACCATGACCTTTGCCACGCGGCTCCTCCTCAGTAATCGACGCCGGTTTCCGGATCGACGATCCGGAACTGTTCGTGATGGATATCGGGATCGGCCCGGAAACTCAGGCTCTTGCCGTATTTGTTTTCGAGCTCGACAAACAGATTGGCGTCCTCATTTTTGAGCCGCGCCATCACTTCCGGATGGATAATCACGCGAAACGCCAGATCTTTGCCTTTGAAACTGCGCAGGATTTCCTGCAGCCGCCGCTGAATTTCCACGCTCATCGACATGGCCGACTTGATGCGGCCGCTCCCCTGACAATACGGGCAGAGGTCGAAAATCGTATTTTTCAGACTTTCGTGTTCCCGTTGCCGGGTCATTTCCATCAGCCCCAGTTTGCTGAGCGGCAGCACTTTGGTTTTGGCGCGATCGTTCCGCACCAGCCAGCGCATGTGGCGAAACAGCGTATCGCGGTCGCGCTGACTGCGCATGTCGATGAAGTCGATCACCACCAGCCCGCCGATGTTCCGCAGCCGCAGCTGGCGCGCGACTTCTTCGGCCGCTTCCAGATTGGTCGACAGAATGGTTTCCGGCTGGTCTTTGTTTTTCTTGCCCTTGCCGGTGTTGACGTCGATGGCAATCAACGCTTCGGTTTCGTCGACGCAGATATAGCCGCCGCTGGGCAGCGCCACTTCCCGTTTAAAAATGTCGTTGACCTGATCGACGATGTTGAAATGTTCGAAAATCGGCTTCGGCTGATTGTACAGTGTGATTTTGCCGCCGATGTCGCGGCCGAGGAATTTGGCGACGGCCGAGTTCAATTGAGTAAACGCTTCGTCATTGTCCACGGTCACTTCGTCGATGTCTTCCGTCAGAATATCCCGGACCGTCCGTTCGAGCAGTGTCGGTTCTTCGTACACCAGTTGCGGAACTTTGGGAACGTCCAGCCGGGCTTCCACCCGGTTCCAGGCGTCGCTCAACATGTCGAGGTCGCGTTTGAAAAAGACCGGTTTGCGGCCTTCGCCGACGGTCCGGCAAATCAACCCCATGTCATCCGGCACCTCCAACGCGGAGAGAATCTGCCGCAGCCGGTCGCGTTCCTTCCGGTTTTCAATCTTGCTCGACAGCCCGATGTGGTCGGAATACGGCAACAGCACCAGATAGCGGCCGGGAATGGAAAGGTTGGTCGTGACCCGGGCGCCCTTGGTTCCGATCGGTCCCTTGACCACCTGAACCAGCACTTCCGAACCGGGCGGGAACAGCGATGGAATATCCTTGGCCGTAATTTTTTTCTGCCGCCGCTTGGCTTCGTTTTCCTGAATCTGCTTGGATTTGCTGCCCCGGCCGAAAAAGCGTTTGACCTTTTCCGCCAGCGAAAATTCCGACTTGCGGGCCGGTTTCAGCGTGTCCTTGTTGATTTTGTCGACCAGGTCGTAGGTCGCCGGCAGCATGTCCCAGTAATGCAGAAACGCATTCTTTTCCACGCCGATATCGACGAAGGCCGCCTGGAGCGAGTCTTCCAGATTGACGATTTTGCCCAGATAGATCGAACCGGCCAGCGGTTCGTCGTGACTGCGTTCGATCTGATATTCTTCCAGTTTTCCGTTGTTGGTCAGAGCCACCCGCGTTTCCAGTTTTTCGCAGTTGACGAACAACCGCTTGACACTGGGTTTGGCCGTTGCCGGCGCAACGTCGGATTCCGGCAGATCGTCCTGCTCATTGTCCATGTTTTCGTTTGCCATAATTGTTCCTGAAATAAAAATTTTCTTATGCGAGCATGGCGCCGGTTTCAACCCGGCAACCGCGCAAAAATTCCGTCCCCGTCATTTCCTTGCGTCCCTGGGGAACAACACGAAGCAGTTCCAGCGCATATTCGCCGCATGCCACTACCCACCCGCGTTTGTCCGCCAGCAACACTTCGCCGGGACGGCCCTTAAATCCGGATAATACCCGGGCCGAGACTACCCGGATATGACAGTCTTTGCCCAACGGCGCCAAACTGAATACCGCGCCCGGCCAGGGATGAAACGCCCGGGTCATCGCCTCCAGTTGACATGCCGGCTTCCGCCAGTCGATCTCGCCCTGTTGTTTGGTAATTTTTCTGGTCATCGTCACCAGCGCCGGGTCCTGCGGTTGCGGCAACAGCGTCCCCGCCGCCACCCGGCGCAGCACCGACACCACCTCGTCGGCCGCCAGTTCACCCAACTGATACTCCAGCCAGTCCACCGTTTCATTGCCCTGCAACGGATATTCCAGTTGACAATAAACCGGTCCCGAATCCAATCCCTCGTCCATCTGCATGAACGATACCCCGGTGGCTTCGTCGCGGCTGAGAATCGACGCCGCAATCGGAGACGCTCCCCGGTAACGCGGCAGCAGCGACGCATGAATGTTCACACACACCGCGCCCGGCAGATGCAGCAATTCTTTCTTCAAAATCTGCCCGAACGAAATCACCAGAATCACCTGCGGCGCCAACCCCGCCAGCCGAGCCAGAAATTCCGGCGCGTTCACCGATAAAATCTTGTCCACGGCCACCTGATGCTCCGCCGCCCACAAGCCGACCGGCGTCGGCGTCATCATCCGATTCCGGCCCGCGGGACGATCGATCTGCGTTCCCACGCCGGTCAAGGCAACCTCCGGCGAAACCGCCAGCGCCGCCAACACCGGCACCGCAATCGCGCCGGCGCCGAGAAAATAAACTTTCACTTTATCCAACGTTATACTTCCAAAATTGTTATCGATCGGATGATTGCCCGGAAGCGGAAACCCCTGCCAATATCAAATATCAAATTAATATATCCGATATTGTCATTTTTTCGAGGAATACTGGAAAAAAAGACGGCAGTCTCCCATCTTGGGTAGCGGGGAAGCCCCGGGGTGCGTTGAAAACAGCGTCCCCTTTCTTCCCCGTATTAAAACCTTGCCCCCGTAAAACTTTTATTTTGTTTATCTATTTACTGCGCAAATGGATAAACAATGCGCTAATCATTATTTTTTGCGGGTCGATGAGTGGTTCCTGGTGAATGAGTTCCCCGCGCATCAGCGAGGGAAAAGCGGCCTCCCGGCGCGAATTTGGGGCCGGCGCTTGCGCGGACCAGAATTCGCGCTGAAGTACTCGCCACCGCGGGCTCCGCGGGCGCGGTCCAGCGACGAACACGCTGAAATCCCGCGGGTTAGCGCGTATGGGAATTCTCCCCGGAAACACGATTCTTGACGTTGGCTGACCACAAAAAAGCCGTTCCGGATTCCGGAACGGCAATAACTTTCGGCAATATGCGCTTACGCCTTCTGCGCAGTGGTCGTAAAAAGCTTTTTCAATTGAGCCTTTTTCCGGCTGGCCTTGTTCTTGTGATAGACGCGATCGTTGGCGTTTTTATCAAGTTTGGAAAAGCACTGATTCAGCAATTCGGTGGCTTCATCGCGGTTGTTGGCCGTAATGGCGGCGCGGAATTTTTTTTCCACGGTCACGAAAGCACTATCCCAGGAACGGTTTTTCAGATTTGCTTTTTTGCTCTGTTTCAGTCTTTTGATTGCAGATTTCGTATGAGCCATTATAAATAACCCTTCTTGCTATTTTAGGTGTTATATCATCTTTCGTTTTTAACAAAACCAAGAAATATAAAAATGGCATGGAAACCGGAATATTCAAGATTGAGAAGGAAAAAAATCGGGATTTTGTATCTCAAAACCGGGTTCCGGACGGGAGGCTCAAAACGAGTCTCCGGGGAAAAACCTTGAAAACTTTGAGAAGTTTTCAAGGTTTTTTCCCGAACCCCTTTTCCTGACATTTAAATTTCTCAGTCTCTTTATCAGCTTGCGCAGCAAGCTGATAGGAAAAATAAAAATTTTGTATGGTCAAAGTTGGGACACGGGAAAAAAAGGGGCGCTGTTTCAAAAGCGCTCCGGAGCTTCCCCGCTACCCAAGCTGGGAGACTCCCGTCTTTCCGGTTACCGGCTTCAGTCTTTGATGATTTCCGTACCGATCCCTTTGTCGGTAAAGATTTCCAGCAGCAGGGAGTGCGGCAGTCGTCCGTCGATCATATGGACCTTGTTGGTACCGGCCTGCAGCGCCCGGATGGAGCTCTGGATTTTCGGCAGCATGCCGCCGGTAATCACCTTGTCCGCGATCAGTTTTTCGACTTCTTTGACCCGAATGGTGGAAATCAGCGAGGATTCGTCTTTGGCATTGCGCAGAATGCCGGGCACGTCGCTGAGAAACACCAGCTTGCGGGCTTTCAGGGCTTCGGCAATCTTGCAGGCCGCGATATCGGCGTTGATGTTGTAGACCTGGCCGGCGCCGTCCACTCCCAGCGGAGCGATGACCGGAATCAGATCGATATACAGCGGTTCGATGATCTTCCGGGTATCGACCGACACAATGTCGCCGACAAAGCCGACGTCCAGTTTTTCGCCGGTCGCCGGATCGACCGAATAGGTTTTCTCGGCCTGAAGGATCTCTTTGCCGGACACGGTGAGCGCCTTGCCGCCGGCCTGTTGCGCCGCGTCCAGCAATTTCTTGTTGACCACGTTGTGCAGCACGTCGTCCACCACTTCGATCGTCCGGGCGCAGGTATGGCGGAGGCCGTTGACGAATTTGGTCGGAATCTGGAGTTCGTTCAGCCGGGCGGTAATGGCCTTGCCGCCGCCGTGGACCACGACCGGCTTCATGCCGATGGCTTCCATCATCACGATATCCAGCATGGTGCTTTGGATGAGTTCTTCTTTTTCCATCACGCTGCCGCCGAATTTGACGACGACGATCGCGTCACGGAACTTCTGAATATAGGGCAACGCTTCGACCAGGGTGCAGGTCTTTTGAAATACGGAATCGTCCATGATACGCAATCCTTTCCCGATTTAAGTATGATATTCGGCGTTGATCTTCACATAGTCATAGGTAATGTCGCTGGTCCACATCTTCCAGTCGCTGTCGCCGGCGGCCAGATCGACCTTGATCGTAAATTCGCCTTTTTTCAAGATCTCCGCCAGCACCGCTTCCGGCGTCCCGGCGTCCATGCCGTTCCGAACCACCGGCAGATCGTTGTAATCGAGTTTGACCTGTTCCGGCACGAATACCGCCCCGGAGTAGCCGATGGCGGCAATCACCCGACCCCAGTTCGGATCGCAGCCGAACCAGGCGGTTTTGCAGAGCAGCGAATTGGCAATCGCTTCGGCGCACTTGCGGGCGTCTTCCGGATTGGCGGCATGGCGAATGTCCAGCGTGACGAATTTGCTGGAACCCTCGCCGTCCCGCACCATCGCCATCGCCAGATCCTGCATCAGCGCCAGCAGCGCGCGGTAGAACAGTTCGCATTCCGGCGTTCCGGCGGCAATCTTCGCCCCGGACTGGCCGTTGGCCATCAGGACCACCGTGTCGTTGGTGCTCATATCGCCGTCGACGTTGATCCGGTTGAACGAATATTCCACGCTGCGGCCGATCAGGTCGGCGAGCGTCCGGTTGTCCATTTCGGCATCGGTGGTGAGATAACACAACATGGTCGCATGGGGCACCGCCATCTTCGGGGCGATCATCCCGGCGCCCTTGGTCATGCCGCCGATGGTCACGGTTTTGCCGCCGACCGGAATCGTCACGGCGCGGGCCTTGGGTCGGGTGTCGGTGGTCATAATGGCATGCGCCGCTTCGGGGCCGCCGTCTTCGCGCAGCGCCGCCGCCGCCAGCTTGACGCCTTTGGCAATCGTCTCCATCGGCAACCGCGTCCCGATCCGGCCGGTGGAAGAAACCAACACTTTTTCCGGCGCGATGTTCAATGCGTCGCCGACCATTTTGCACATGGCGACGGCATCGTCGTAGCCCGGCCGGCCGGTACAGGCATTGGCAATGCCGCTGTTGATGACCACCGCCTGAACTTTATCCTGATGCAGCACCCGTTCGCGGTCGAGCGTCACCGGCGCGGCGGCGAAACGGCAGGTGGTAAAAGCGCCGGCGAAATGGGCCGGAACCCGGGAAAAAACCATTGCCAGGTCGGGATTGCCGCTCCGTTTCAGGCCGCAGGTCACGCCGGACGCCAGAAAACCGGCAGGCGAAGTCACGCTGCCGTCGGGAATAAAGTGAATGTTTTCCATTGACAATACCTCAAATATGATTTCAGTTTGTTGTTTTGGCTTGAGCGGAAGTAATTACTTGCCGGACAGATAGCCCAGCGGGGGACGTTCGCCGGTACAGGCGCGCACGTTGATGGCGATGCCGCCGCGCGGATTGAATTTTCCCACCACCTCGGCCCACTTGGGGTGACAAGCCGTCACCACCGCCGTCAAAATCGAGTTGACGGCTTCTTCGTGAAAAGTGTTGCAGGTGCGATGGGCGTAAAGAAAAATTTTCAGCGACTTGCTTTCGATGCAGTATTCGTCGGGGATATAGGTGATGGCGATGTGCCCGAAGTCCGGCTGACCGGTAACCGGGCAGAGCGAAGTAAATTCCGGGCAATCGAAATTAATTTCATAATCGCGGTCGCGATAGACGTTTTGAAAGACTTCCAACCGGGCCTGATCCGGGGACTCGGGATATTTCTGGGTCGAACGTTTCAGCAACGTCAGTTCGGCAAATCTTTCCTGGGAATTCACATCCGCCATCTTCTCAACAATCTCCTGCCGACCGCCGTCGGCGCTGACTTTAATAAAATCGTCTATATTCCGTATCTGGGAGTACAATAACACGAAAAAGCGCAGTAGGCTAACGAAAAAAACGCATTTTTCCCTAAAAGCTGAGATTTTTACCAACCGGTTCTTGCTTTTAGTTTTTTGCCCGGTATATTCTTACAACTTTTAAAGTCGAAAAGCTGGAATCACAACAGCAACAATTCAGAAGAAAGAGAAGGAAGGGCGGATGAAACACCTCAGCAGAATTCTTCTTGCCGGAACGATTGCGTTGGTCTTCGCCACGTTTTGCATTCCGGAAGCAAGCGCCGGAAACCCGTTCAAGAAGTTGGGCCGCGGAGTTTGTAATGCGGCTTTCGGGGCCTTGGAAATTTGCAAACAACCGGTGCTGATTTCTCAATCGGAAGGCGAATTGCCCGGCCTCACCTGGGGGGTGTTTCAAGGGATCGGTTTCTTCCTGGCCCGCGAAGGCGTCGGCGTGGTCGATATCGTCACTTTCCCGATGCCGTTGCCCGGTTGCCCGGACGATCCGAACGATACCGGTTGGGGCTACGGTCCGCTCATGACTCCGGAATGGATTTTCGACCGCGATCAGAATCCGTATAATTTGTTCTACGGCGATCAGTCGCTCAAGAATTATTAATCCGTTCTTCGGATCGCTAATTTAAAGACCCGCCGTTCCGGCGGGTTTTTTAGTTTAAAGGAACCTCTGCTATGAATCATGCCGAACAGCTCGCGTCCCTGAAACAGCGTTTTACCCGTATTGCCGGAGTGGATTTTTTTGAAAAGCGGCCCGGGTTTATTTTTGTCGAAGTTTATAACCGCCATGCGTCCGCTACGATTTCCCTCTATGCCGGCCAGATTATGAGTTACATTCCGCACGGCCAGATGCCGGTGCTGTGGGAAAGCGCCTATTGTTATTATCAGTCCGGCAAAGCATTGCGCGGCGGGATTCCGGTGTGCTGGCCGTGGTTCGGGTCCAATAAGGACAACAGTTCTCTGCCGGCGCACGGTCTGGCGCGGTTCCGCGCCTGGGAATTCACCAGTGCCGCCAATCTGCCCACCGGCGAGACCGAACTGGTGCTCACCCTCGTCGACGACGCGGAAACCATGAAACAGTGGCCGCACAAGTTCCGGCTCGAACTGAAAGTCACCGTCGGCGCCCAGCTGCAAGTCGAACTGACCAGCCACAATACCGACAACAAAGCGTTCACGATCACCGAAGCGCTCCACACCTATTTTGCCGTCGGCAACATCGACCGGATGGAAGTCAACGGCTTCGACGGCTGCGACTACCTCAACGCGCTCGACAAGAAAACGTATCCGCAGTCCGGCAAGATCACCATCACCGCCGAAACCGACCGCATTTATCAGCATCCGGCGACCGAAGCGCAGATTGTCGATTTCGGCCGCAACCGCACGATCACCAACGTCCGTCGCGGCAGCGAAACCTCCGTGGTCTGGAATCCGTGGATCGAAAAATCGATCAAAATGGCCGACTACGGCGATTACGAATATCCCTACATGATCTGCGTGGAAACCGCCAACGTCGGTGCGGCGGCGGTCGACCTCGCGCCCGGTGCCAGTCACACGCTCGGCATGACCGTCAGCGTCAAGCCGTTATAATCACTTATCGCAGCAGAGGAATTAGGAGTAAACATGTTTAATCTGGCCTCAGAATTTGAACGGCATTTCGGTATCAAGGCAAGCGTTCTGGCCCGCGCCCCGGGACGGCTTGAAATCCTCGGCAATCATACGGACTACAACGAAGGCCTGACGCTCAGCGCCGCCGTGGGGCAGATCACGGAATTTGCCATCGCTCCTCGGTCCGGCCGCATTTGCAAGCTCAAGGGTTTCAATAACGACAGCGAAGTCGAGTTCGACCTCGATCAACTGGACCGGCCCCATCCGGGCGACTGGAGCAACTATATCAAGGGCGTGATCAGCGAACTGCGGAAACGCGGTCTCGACGTTGGCGCGTTTGCCGCCGCCGTTTACAGTACGATTCCGATGGCCGCCGGGATGAGCAGTTCGGCGGCGCTGGAAGTCTCCGCCGGATTTGCCTTCAGCAAGCTTTTCAATATCCGACTGTCCAACACCGAATGGGCCAAGGTCGGCCAGGGCGTGGAAAACCATTATATGGGCCTGAAATCCGGTCTGCTGGACCAGTTCAGTTCGATTTTCGGACAGGAAGACGCCCTGATTTATTCCGACTTCCGAACCAATGAAGTGCTGAAGACGGTGGCAATGCCGCACGGCTATATGATCATCGTGGCCAACTCCATGGTCAAACACACGCTGGTCGATTCCGAATACAACGCCCGCCGCCGGAGTTGCGAAAAAGTCGTGGCCGAATTGCAGAAAGTCGACCCGAAGATCAAGGCGCTCCGCGATGTGTCCATGGATTTTCTCGACAGCCACAAGAACCTGCTCGACCATCAGGACTACCTCAAAGCCAAACATGTCGTCGGCGAAGACGAACGCGTGATCCGCGGGGTCGAACTGCTCGGTAGCAACGATATTCGGGCCTTCGGACAGTTGATGTTCGAATCCCATGAAAGTTCCAAACGCAACTTCGAAAACAGTTGCGAAGAACTCGATATTCTGGTCGAACTGGCGCATGCCATCCCCGGCTGTCTCGGCGCCCGGCTGAGCGGCGGCGGGTTCGGCGGCATTTCCATTCACCTGGTGGAAGCGGCGCAAGCCGACGCCTATTGCCGGCGGCTCACGGAAGCGTACAAGTTGAAAACCGGCAAACTGATCGACACCATCCAGTGCCGCATCGGTGCCGGCGCCTCCGTCGCACAACTCGCATGACGACCGCCGCCGCTTATCCGCACGTGACCGCTTATACCGACGGCGCCTGCCGGGGCAATCCCGGTCCCGGCGGATACGGCTGTCTGTTGCAGTGCGGCCAACGCCGAAAAGAGTTGTCGGGCGGGTTTCGGCTGACCACCAACAATCGCATGGAGATTTTCGCCGCGATTCGCGCGCTGGAAATTCTCAAACGTCCGTGCGAGGTGGAACTTTATACCGATTCTCAATATCTGGTTTCGGCCATGACCAAAGGCTGGGTTCAGCGTTGGCGGCGCAATCACTGGCATCGGACGCCCGCCGAACCGGCCCGCAACGCCGATCTCTGGGCTCGGCTGCTGGAGTTGTGCGAACGCCATCCGACCCGGTTTATCTGGGTCAAAGGTCATGCCGATACGCCGGAAAACAACCGCTGCGACGAACTGGCGGTCGCCGCTTCTCATCGCGAAGACCTCCCGGAAGATACCGGGTATCCGGTGCGGCCGACGCCCAGCTCGGATTCCGATCTTTTTTCCGCCGATATCGGTTCGCAAACGATGTCCTAATTTGTCTATTTTTATGGAATGATTCAATCCGTCTTTCTTGCCGTCAGGATGTAGAGTATAAGCAAGGGATTGATTTCCTGCGAGTCTGAAATAACTCCCCCCAAGGGGAAGAGGTCATTGGAAAATGAAAAAATTATTGGTTTTACTTTTCTGCCTGTCTTTCGCACTTTTCTGCCAGGCCGGTCCCGGCGGACACGGTGGACCTGGCGGCGGCGGTTGGGGCGGTCATCCCGGCGGCGGTTGGGGCGGTCATCCCGGCGGCGGCTGGGGCGGCGGTCCCGGTTGGCATGGCGGCGGTCCCGGTTGGCATGGCTGCGGTCCCGGTTGGCATGGCGGCGGCTGGGGGCCCGGATGGCACGGTCCCGGCTGGTGGGGCGGTCCCGGCTGGCACGGTCCCGGCTGGTGGGGCGGTCCCGGCTGGCGCGGCGGTTGGTGGGGACCCGGTTGGAGCTATTACGGATGGCCGAGCGGCTATTACGATGGTGCCTATACGGTCGTAAGCGGATATACCATTCCAACCTACTATACGACTTCTTATGGCTACGGCGGAGTCGTAGCGGCTCCGGCCGTTTATACGGCGCCGGTTGTTTATACGACGCCGGTCTATACCGCACCGGCAGTTTACGTAGCGCCGGCGATTACCACCATCTGCTGGTAAGTTTTTACCTCTGCCGTCCATGGCAATCATGAACGGCAGATTTTTTTTGTCTTTTTTCAGCGGGAAAAACGGGAACCGAGCTGCGCAATTCCGTTACTCGGGCCGCGAACACCCGCCCGGCGAATGGCCGTCGGAATCCTTGCCGCCGTCAACGGTTCGCAACTCGTCTTTTTGATGGCAGGAATGGCGGCAGGAGCAACAGGCGCAGGCATCGGTCTTGCCGCGCCAGGAGCGATAAAGCCGCCAGCATAAAAAACCGGTAGCGCCCAATAACAACAGCCCGACCACCAGATATTCCATAACGTGTCGTTCCTCCTACCAGTGCAGTCCGATCTGATAGACCGCCGCCGCCGCCAGAAAAGCCAGTACCGTACTGTAGACCATGGCAAATAACGTCCAACTCCATTTGCCGGTCTCCTTGCGGATCGCCGCCAGCGTCGCCACGCAAGGCGCATAGCCCACAATAAAAACCAGCATGGCAAACGCCTTGAGCCGATTCCAATGCGGATCCACCGCCAGCGTTTTGGACAGTTCATCTTCCACGGCGTCATTGCCCATGGCATACGCCGTCCCCATGGTGCCCAGAATCACTTCCTTGGCCGCCATACCGCCGATCAGCGCGATATTTTCCCGCCACTGGAATCCGGCCCATTGGGTCACCGGTTCGAGGGCGCGGCCCATCCGCCCGGCAAAGGAATTTTCCAGCCGCAGCCGGGACACCTGATTGTCCAGTTTCTGCCGCGCTTTGACATAGGCGATATAGCGAGCCGCCGTCGCGGCGTCGTAAATTTTTTCCGCCGGTTTGCCGACTGCGGCTCGTTCAAGCGCAGCCACGTCCCCGGCCAGATGTTTCAACGGCTCGCGGTCCGACGTTTTCGCCGCCTTTTCCAACCCCTTGAGATCGCCGGAAAGGACCACCGGATCGGACGCCAGACCGGCATAGACCGTCGACTGCTGCAACGTTGCCGCCAACGCCGTCTGCAACTGCGCTTTCTGACTTTCCTGTTCCTTGCCGTCGTAGCGCGGATAATACATAATGATCCACATCAGCACGCTCATGGCCAGAATAATCGTTCCGGCCTTGCGGATATACATCCAGGTCCGATTGCAGGTGTCGGTCAGAATGCCCCGCGGCGTCGGCACGTGATAGACCGGCAGTTCCATCACAAACGGCGTCTGTTCCCCGCGTACCAGAATCCGGCGCAGCACCAACGCCGATCCCAGCGCGAACATCCAGGAAACCAGCCAGAGTAAAAACATCATCGCGCCCTGATGCCGGGCAAAAAACGCCGCAATCAGCATCGCGTAGACCGGCATTTTGGCGCCGCAATTCATAAATGGCGTCACCAGAATCGTAATCAGTCGGTCTTTTTTCTCGCGCAGCGTCCGGGCCGCCATCACCCCCGGCACCGCGCAGCCCCCGGCGCCCAGACCGCCGGAAACAATCAGCGCCAGAATCGACTTGCCCTGCAAGCCGAAAACCCGCAGCAGCCGGTCCATGATGAAAGCCACCCGGGCGATATACCCGCTGTCTTCCAACGCGGCAATGAATAAAAACATGAAGAAAATCAGCGGCACGAACGACATCACGCCGCCGACCCCGCCGATAATTCCATCCTTGACCAGCGACAACAACCAGTCGGCTGTAATCCATTGCTCGGACAAATCGCCGAGTTTGGCGAAAAACAGTTCGAACAACCCCGTCGGACTGACCCATTCGCCGCCGCCCAACGGCAGCCACTTGAGCTCCTCCGCGCACTTGAAAACAAACGTAAAGAGCAAATACACCACGCCGCACAGAAACAGCGGCCCCACAAAACGGTTGCAGACAATCCCGTCAATCTGGTCCGTCAGCAGTTGTTTGGACTGTTCCGACAACTTGCAGACCTGCCTTACCACCCCCGCCGCATAGCCGTAGCGCGATTCGGCAATCGCCATCACCGGGTCTTCGCCGCCGGAGTGCGACGCCAGCATCTGCCGCGCTTTGACCAGAGCATTCTCCACGGCATCCCGTCCTGGGGCCACCGCCAGCCGTTTCTGCACATCGCTGTCTTCTTCCAACAGCTTGGTGGCAATCCAGGCCGGAGGAAAACCATGACAAAGTTCCGTCTCTTTGGCCACCTCATCCGCCAGCGGCGGCAGAATATTCTGCAACTCGTGAGAAAAAGTCACCGGCTTGGGTACCGACCGGTCCCGCACCGCGTCCAGACACGCCCGCTGCAATTCGTCCAGCCCCTCGCCGCGATTGGCCATGATCGGCACGACTTTCATGCCCAACAGCTTGCCCATGGCCGCCACGTCGACGGCAATGCCTTTTTTCGCCGCCACGTCCACCATGTTGAGCGCCAAGACCATCGGCACATTGAGTTCCAGCAGCTGGACCGTCAGATATAAATTGCGCTCCAGATTCGCGGCATCCACCACGTTGATAATCACCTCGGGACGCCGTCCGATCAAATAATCCCGCGCCACGATTTCTTCCATCGAATAAGCCGTCAGCGAATACGTCCCCGGCAAATCCACCACCGTGACTTTTTCGCCTTGAAAATCAGATTTCCCTTCAACGTATTCCACCGTCACGCCGGGATAATTCCCCACCCGTTGACTGGAACCGGTCAGTTGATTGAAAAGACAAGTCTTGCCGGAGTTGGGATTACCGGCAATGGCAATCGTTACCGCCATAATTAGGGATCCCTAATTTAAATCTCAAAAAAAGTAGAAAGACCGCTCGGCAAAAATTAATATTCCACGCCGATCAGTTTTCCTTCGGAGACCCGCAACGCCAGCGATGCGCCTTTGACTTTGATATGAATGGGATCCAGAAGCGGAGCGTAGCGCTCAACGCTGACCTGAGAACCGGAAGTCATTCCCATGTCCAGCAACCGTTGCCGAATGGCCCGATCGCCCCCAATCTTCACTACTTTTACCTTTTTCCCTTCCGGGATATCCGCCAGCGTCATAGAAGATCCTTTCTCCTGTAAGCCAGGTAGTTTTTTTATCAATGCCCTTTAAATTAGGTTGACCTAACAAAAAAGTCAAGCACTTTTCCCGATTTTTTGTAATATTTTGTATTACAAAATGACTTTTCCTGCGGGGACCGTTTTATTTTTTTTACGCCGACCGCCAAAAAACGGGAAAAAAAACTGCAACGCCCAGAGAAAATACTCGTACCGCTCCCTTGTCCATGCTAAAGTAATGCAGTTCGGGGAGGAACCGTTGTAACGTGGTGCGCCCGTCGGAACGGGGTTGAGAAATCGAGAAACACGCAAGGAGAAGTACGTCAAATGTCATGGCTTGCCGAGGGACTGAAATCCGCCAGCGCCCTGATCTGGGGATATCCGCTGATTGTCGCATTGTTCGGAACGCATCTTTACTTTACCTTTCGGTTGCGGGGCATTCAGCGTTACCTGCCGCTGGCCATTAAACTTTCCGTCAGCAAACACGACAGCCACAGCGTCGGCGACCTGTCGCCGTTCGCGTCGCTGACCACGGCGCTGGCGGCCACCATCGGTACCGGCAATATCATCGGCGTCGCCACGGCGGTGGCGTTGGGCGGACCCGGCGCCATCTTCTGGTGCTGGCTGACGGGAGTGTTCGGTATCTCCACCAAATACGCCGAAGGCATTCTGGCCGTCAAATACCGGGTTCAAAACGCCAACGGGTCGATGAGCGGCGGACCGATGTACGTGCTGAAGTACGGCTTGAAGCAGGGCTGGCTGGCGATTGCCTTTGCCGTCTTCACCGCCATTGCCGCGTTCGGCATCGGCAACATGACGCAGGCCAACGCGCTGGCCGCGGTCTGTCAGGAAGGCTTTCATATCCCTCCGTTCTGGACCGGCCTTGCCGTCACCGCGCTGGTGGCGCTGGTTATGCTGGGCGGCATCAAGAGCATCGCCAAAGTCTGCAGCCGGCTGGTGCCGTTTATGGCGTTGTTCTATGTTTTCGGATGTCTCTGCCTGCTGGTTGCCAACTGGCACTACGTGCTGCCGGCGCTCAAACTGATTGTCGGCAGTGCGTTTAGCGGTTCGGCGGCGGGCGGCGGGTTCATCGGAGCGACGGTCATGATGGCGGCCCGGTTCGGAGTGGCGCGCGGACTGTTTTCCAATGAGTCGGGACTGGGGTCCGCGCCGATTGTCGCGGCCGCCGCGCAGACCCGTAATCCGGTGCGGCAGGCGTTGATTTCCGCCACCGGCACGTTCTGGGATACGGTGGTAATCTGCGCCATGACCGGTCTGGTGCTCGTCTCCAGCATGTTGGCCGACCCCACGCTGCCGGCCGGCAATCCGGCGTTGATGACCCATGCGGCGTTTCTCCAGTTGCCGTTTCTGGGTAATTTCATTTTGACCGTCGGGATGTTGACGTTTGTCTTTTCCACCATTCTGGGGTGGTCGTATTACGGAGAAAAAGCCATCGAATATCTGTTCGGACTCAAAGCGGTCATGCCCTACCGGCTGATGTGGATTGTTTTTACCTTTGTCGGGTCGGTCGTCCAGCTGTCCATGGTCTGGGACTTTGCCGACTGCGCCAACGGCCTGATGGCGATTCCGAATCTGATCTCGCTGCTTCTGCTCAGCAATGTGGTTGTGGCGGAAACCCGGCGTTACCTGTGGAATGATCGGCTTCACGAGTACGCGCCGACCGAATCGTTCGCGTCCGCCCCCGAAATGCCCGATGACCGGCCTCAGCAGCCCTGTTGAAGCGGCGGTTCCCCCCAAAAGAAAAAATCGCGTAGCGAAACCATCTGCCTCCTCGGGGTCCGCAAGGACAAATGATTTTGTTTGGCAACTTTTTCTTTTTTTCACCTTTGACGCCCATCCCATTGCCAATCGTTTAAGAAAGTCGGTGCGCCGGGCGTTTGGGGACTTGCATTTACGCCGGGAACATATATTATTTTAATAACTTATTTACGCTTTTGGAAAATAAGACTCTTAAAGAGGAGACCCGCAATGGAAGTCATCATTATGAAGACCAAAAAGGCAGCGGTTGACCTGACTGCCCGCGTAATTGAAAAAGCCGTCCGGGAAAAGCCCAATATCGTGTTGGGCCTGGCCACCGGCCGGACGATGGAAGCACTCTACGCCGAACTGGCCCGCAAATGCAAGAAAGAAAAGCTCGACTTTTCGCTGGCCCGGACGTTCAACCTCGATGAATACATCGGTCTGCCTCCGGAAAACAAGAATTCCTATCGCTATTACATGAACTATCACCTGTTCAGCAAGATCAATATCGATATGCGCAACACCCATCTGCCCAACGGTGTGGCGGAAGACCTCGACGGCGAAGGCGAACACTATGAAGAATTGATCGAAGAAGCCGGCGGCGTGGATCTCCAGTTGCTGGGCATCGGCCGTTCCGGCCACATCGGGTTCAACGAACCGCTCTCCTCGCTGATGTCCCGGACCCGTCAGAAGGCGTTGACTCCGGTCACGTTTGCCCAGAATTCTCCGCTCTTCGACAATCCGAACGACATGCCCAAACGCGCGTTCACCATGGGCGTCGGCACCATTCTCGAAGCCCGGCGGATCGTGATGCTGGTCACCGGCAAGGAAAAAGCCGATATCATCGCCAAAGCGGTGGAAGGTCCGATCACCTCCATGGTGTCCGGTTCCGCGATTCAGTTGCATCCGCATACGGTCGTCATTGTCGACGAAGATGCGGCCTCCAAGCTGAAGGAAAAAGAATATTATCGTTGGATTTTCGCCAACGAACCGGAATGGGAAGAATTCCGTTAGACTGGCTTTGAGTCTTAAAACCCCGGACGGCTTTTTTCAGGCGGTCCGGGGTTCTTTTTTTTCCGGGGCCGTCCAACCGTTTGCCGCCTTGACTTTACCTCCCGCAACGGTCATGTTATGGGTTGCAAACTTTGGCATCGCGGGATAGAAAAATGGAACAGGCGTTTCTGATCAATATTTCCGGCCGGGTGACCGGGGTCGGTTTCCGTTACAGCGTCCTGCAATGGGCGGCGGCGTTGCCGCATCTGCAGGGCTACGTCCGGAACGTGGGATACGGCGAAGTCGAAGTGCTGGTTCAGGGGCCGGAAGCTCAGGTGGAAGCCATGATCGCCAAATTGCGCCGGGGTCCGCCCTATGCCCGGATCGATCGTTTGATCGTCAACCCCGTCCCCCGGGAAAACAGTCTCGACGGGTTCGAACTGAGACATTAAGCGAAGGAGAAACTCGCAATGAATAAAAAGACGGTAATTGTTCTGGCCGACGGTTTCGAAGAAATTGAAGCGATTACTCCGATTGACGTCCTGCGCCGGTGCGGCGTGGAAATCACCGTGGCCGGACTCGACGGCATCAGCGTTACCGGCGCGCACGGCGTGGAGTTTCAGACCGACTGCGAATTGCGCACGGTCAAAGCGGAAAACGTCGGCATGTTGATTCTGCCCGGCGGCATGCCCGGAGCCCAACATCTGCACGATTCCGGAATGGTCGTCGAAATGGTTCGGGACGTCTACGCCGGCGGCGGCTATGTGGCGGCCATCTGCGCCGCGCCGATCGTCCTCGGCCGGGCCGGTATTCTGACCGGCAAACAGGTCACCGCCTATCCCGGCTTCGAATCCCGGCTCGGCGGTGCCGCCTACACCGGCAATCTGACGGAAATCGACGGTCGGATCATTACCGGCAAAGGGCCGGGCGCGTCGTTCGCATTTTCCCGCCGTCTGGCCGAAGCGCTCGGCAAACAGCAAGCCATCATAACCGTCTACGAACAGATGTTCGTGCGGTCGTAACCCTAAGGACGTTCATGAGTTTTACGCTATTGAAAAAAGATGCCGCCTCCGCCGCCCGGCGGGGACGGATTTCGACGCCGCACGGCCCGATTGAAACCCCGATTTTCATGCCGGTCGGCACCCGCGCCTCCGTCAAGGCGGTCTCCCCGGCGGAACTGGTGGAATTGCAGGCGCAAATCATTCTCGGCAACACCTACCATCTGTTTCTCAAGCCCGGACTGGAGATTATGAAAAAGGCCGGCGGCCTCCACCGCTTCATGAATTGGGAACGGCCGATTCTGACCGACAGCGGCGGATTTCAGGTGTTCAGCCTGGCCAACCTGCGCAAGATCAAACCGGATGGCGTGGAGTTTTCCTCGCACATCGACGGTTCCCGGTTCTTTCTCGGTCCGAAAGAGTCCATTGCCACCCAGCGGATTCTCGGGTCCGACATCGTGATGGCGTTCGACGAATGTACGCCGTTCCCCTGCACCCACGAGGCCGCCGCCAAGTCGCTGGCCATCACCACCCGCTGGGAAACCATTTCCCGCGACCAGCCGCTCGACCCCGGACAGCAGATGTTCGGCATCGTCCAAGGCTCCGTCTACGAAGACCTGCGGGCGGAGTCGGCCGCCGCGCTGGTCAAGCTCGGGTTCGACGGCTATGCCATCGGCGGCCTCAGCGTCGGCGAACCGGAAGCCGACATGTTCCGCTGTATCGAACTGGTCACGCCGCTGCTGCCGGACGACAAGCCGCGCTATGTGATGGGCGTCGGCACCCCCCGCCAGATGATCGAGGGCATCGCCCGCGGCATCGACATGTACGACTGCGTGATCCCAACCCGCCTGGCCCGCCACGGCACCGCCTATCTGAAAGACGGCACCACGCTGCCGGTCAAGGCCGGACGTTACGCCGAGGATTTCACCCCGGTCGATCCCCAGTGCGACTGTTACTGCTGCCGTAATTTCACCCGCGCCTATCTCCGCCACCTGTTCAACGTCGGGGAAATTCTCGGTCTGCGGCTGATTACGTTGCACAACCTGCATTTCTTCCTGAATCTGATGCAGGAAGCCCGCGACAGTATCGACAGCGGTACTTTCGAACAATTGCGCGCCCGTTATGCCACGTCGGAATAACATTCTTACCGGGAGGATATCGTGATGAGAAGAAAATGGTCTGGTCTGCTTGTTCTGATCGTCGGTTTGCTGTTAACCGGATGTCAGGGCGTGGCCGTCACCCCGTCGACGCCCGCCGCCGGTGCGAGTACGGTTGCGGTTTCCGCGCCGCCGCCGGTGCAGTGGTTGGATTTGCGGTCGGGAAACAGCGTTCCCGGACCGTTTGTGACCTTTGCCCAGTGCCAGTTCGAGATTCCGATGCAGCCCGATTCTGCCACCGATTTGTATACGGTCAAAGACGAGTCCCGACTGGCGGCGCAACTCCGCGCCTGCGTCAAACAGGCAGTGGCGGAAAAAGTTCAAGTGCTGATCTTCCCGGAAATGGCGCTGGCCATGTCGCCGGATTTGCGCCAGGAATTGCTGAACGAGTTTCAGACGGTTGCCCGCACGGAACACATGCTGATCGTGGCCGGAACGTTTTACGATGCGGACCGCTGTTCCCGGATCGCCGTGATCGGTCCGAACGGAACGGCGTTCGGCTACAAATTGAAACCGTCCTGCTACGAAGTTTCGCCGGTGGCGGGGAAAGGCATGAGCAACGGTCCGGCGGTCACGGCCGTTCACAGCGATTTCGGCGACTTTGCCATTCCGGTCTGCGTCGACCTCATCAGCGACGAATCGCAGTACGTCGTGCGGCGGCTGGCAACGCAGGAACAAATTCAGGCGGTAATCGTCCTCTGCTGCAATCCGGCCGCGTGGGAATTTCTGATCGAGTCCAATTCGCTGGCCCGCCGCCATCCCATCTTTGTACTGCTGAACAACGTGATGGTTCCGCCGGGCGATCAACCCGACAACGGGTTCCGGTTCGGCCATACCGCGTTGTGCGGCGCTTACGGCAACGGCGGCAATGACGCGGTCGGACTGCATCGGCTCCAGGCGTTGCTTCCGCCGGTGTTGCTGACGAAGTCACCGGACGGCAAAGTTCAGCGTCAGACCGCGTTCGACGCGGTAATTGCCGACCTGGATTTCAACCGTCAGGCCATGTTGGTCTACGACCTCAATCTGGCGTTGAAAACCGCCCCACGGATGAATAACGCTCCCGATCAGGGTTATCCGACCGTCCGGAATCTGCGGATTCTGCCGCTGACCGCGCCGGTCGACTCCCGTAATCCCATGAGCGACAAGAAGCCGTAACCGGCCTCGCAACGGCATCAGACGTCGAACCAGCGGTCCCGGCCGGAATACAATTCGTTCAGAAAATTCTGGCGGACCGCGCCGTCGGCCACGTCCAGCACTTCGTACGTCAGCGGTCCGGCATAGGACCGTTCCCGCAACCTTGCGGCCAGTTTCGGCCAGCGAACATTCCCCTGCCCCGGCGGCAGATGCGCGTCATGCGCGCCGTCGTTGTCGTGAATATGCAGATTCAATAGATGTCGTCCGTGGGCAGCGTCCGTCAACGCCGCCAACTGACCGCTCATATTGGCATGCCCGGTGTCCAGACAGAACCCGACGCGTTCGTCGTCGAGCGCCAGCCGGTATTCCTCCAGTTCGTCGGCATCGCTGCAAAGATAGCCCGGCGGCAGGTTTTCCAACGCCAGCCGCACCGTCGCGGGCGATTTCTCCAGAATCCGGCGCAAACTGTCCAGACTCCGCTTTTTTCGGATTTTCCGGTCCGCCTCCGTCACCATTCGCGACGCATGAATCACCGCGACCGGAGCCCGGAACAGAACAGCGGCCCACAGCGCGGCCAGCGTCTCCCGAATGCCGTTTTCCGCCGTGGCGTCCACGCTGAGGTCAAGGGTCGCGCCAAACGGCAGATGCACCGTCGTCACCGCCGCGCCGTAACGCGCCAGCAGCGCGGCCAGCGCCTCCAGTTCGGACGGATTATGCAGGTCAAGACGGCGGGGCGACAGCACCAGTTCGACCGCCTTTGCGCCCGCCTGCAACAGCATCTCGAGCTGCGGCAGTTGCAACCGGCCGGGAAAAATCCCGGTGGATAAAGAAAGTTTCATGCCCGGTCAGCTCAGTTGCAGCGCAACATCAGAAAATACGTAACAACCGCAATCGCCAGAATGATCCGGTACAGCCCGAAGGCCGTAAACGTCCGGGTCTTGATGAAATTCATAAAAACGGCGATCACTCCCCACGCCACGAAAAAGGACACGCCGAATCCCACCGCCAGCACCATCCATTCTTCGTGCGTCATCGCCATCCGGTGTTTCCACAGCGAATACACCGTGGCCGCCGTCATGGTCGGAATGGCCAGAAAGAACGAGAATTCGGCGGCGGCCTTGCGGGACGCTCCCATCAGCATGGCCCCGATGATCGTGGCCGCCGAGCGGGACGTTCCGGGGATCATCGCCAGACATTGACAGCAGCCGATCCAGAACGCTTTGCTCCACGGCATGGTCGGAACGTCGTCGAACGTGAATTTCCGGCTTTTCATTTCGATGGCGATAATCACAATCCCGCCGATAAAGAGCATGGTCGCCACCACCCAGGGATTGAACAGACAGGCCTGAATCTTTTTGCCGAACAGTCCGCCGATCACCAGCGCCGGCACCACGCCCAGCGCGCTTTTGAACCAGATGGACATGATGTTGTTGAACTTTTCCAGCCGTTCCGGGGTATCGCGCCGCAGCGGCGGAAAGAGCTTGTCGCGAAAATAGATCACCACCGAGAGAATAGCCCCGAACTGGATCACAACCTCGAACATCTCCTTGAACCCCTCGTGCAGCCGGAAAAACTGTTCCGCAATAATCAGATGCCCCGTACTGCTGATCGGCAGGAACTCGGTAACCCCTTCGATAATCCCCAGAATCACGGCATTAAAAAACTCGCTGTTCATACCACTCCTTGACCACTGAAATTTTACTGGTGAGATTTACTTTTGACTGTTGGAAAAAATTTGCGAACTCCGCAGCAGTTCGACCGCCCGCTGCAATGGCAGATCCGTTACCGTTCCCGGTGCCGACGGCTTGATCTCGCCCGGAAACCGGGCCAGTTGACGGAACAACGCACTCCGGTCGGCGGCAGGTATTTCCACCCGAACGTCCGGGTCGATCCCATGCTCGTGAATCCGGATGTCGTTCGGGGTGTGATAATAAGCGATCGTGAAACGGATGCCGCCGTAATTGGCCGGCAACTGCTGGACCCGCTGGACCGACGCCTTGCCGAACGTATTTTCACCGACCAGCACCGCCCGGCGATAGTCTTTGAGACATCCGGCCATGATTTCCGCCGCGCTGGCGCTGTTGTGATTGATCAGCACCACCAGCGGCAGCGTCAGTTCCTTCGTCCCGCCGACAGCCCGGTAGACGACCTTGTCCTGCGGCCGGCGGCCGACCACGCTGACCACCGTTTTTCCTTCCGGAATAAAACGGCTGCACACCTGGATCGCCGCGTCCAGTTTGCCGCCGGGATTGTCCCGCAGATCCAGCACCAGGCCTTTCAGCTTCTGCCCCTGAAACTTCTGCAACACGGCATCCAGCGTGCCCGCCAGCGGATCGGAAAATATCTTGATATGCACATAGCCGATATCATGATCCAGCACCCGGCAGCAATTGTCCGGAATCGGAGAGGTGAGCACTTTGTCCCGAATCACTTCCACTTCGGTGGTGGTCGGCACGCCGGGCCGCCGGTAGGAAACTTTGATTGCCGATCCGGTCTCGCCCCGCAGCAATTCCACACACTGCGCCAGTTTCAGATCCGCCACCCGGCGGCCGTCAACTTCGAAAATTTCATCGCCGACTTGCAGTCCCGCCCGATAAGCGGGGCTGTCCGGCGCGATTTTTTCAATCCGCATGAACTTGCCGTTCCAGGAATACGTCACGCCGATGCCGACATAGTGGCCGGCGGTATTTTCCAACATCCCTTTCAAATCCGCCGGCGGCAGATACGAACTGTAACGGTCCAGCGAGGCCAGCACGCCCACCAGCGCCCCCTGCAACATCCGGTGAAACGTCACGCGGTCGGGATCGACGTAATCCCGGTTCAACAGCTGCATCACCGCCACCAACATGGCCATATTCTTGTACATCTCGTCGTTGGCATTGGGGGCCATTTTCAGCGCGTCCGCCGGGTTTGCGCCCGGCGTCACGGTTCCATTGGCGGACGGTCGGACAGCAGACGTTTTCGGCGGTTCCGCCGCCGTCACCGGCAGCATTCCGGCGGCCAGACATCCCAGCAGAGTCCAAAGGGCAATGGCTTTCATGGTTTTTCCTGTTTTTCGATTGCTTTGACGGTCCGAGTCCGTTCCTTCTCCGTCCGCACCCGACGGAAGAACTCCTGCATCACGGCTTTGCAGTCCTCGGCCAAAACCCCGGCCGTCACTTCGACCTGATGCAGCATTCCGGCGAATCCGGTCACATCCAGCGCCGAGCCTGCCGCGCCGGAGCGCGGGTCCGGCATGCCGTAAATCACCCGGCGGACGCGGGCGTTGACCAACGCGCCGGCACACATGGCGCAGGGTTCTTTGGTCACATACAAATCGATCTTTTCCAGCCGCCAGTCCCGCAGCGCGGCGGACGCCTGCGTCAGCGCGAGAATTTCGGCGTGAGCGGTGGCGTCCTGCAACAGTTCGACCTGATTGTAGGCCCGGGCCACGACTTTGTTGTCGCAGACGGCCACGGCGCCGACCGGAATTTCCCCGGCGTCGGCGGCCAGTTGCGCCTGGCGCAACGCCATCCGCATGAAGTATTCGTCATTGAAAATAATGAGTTCGTCCGCCATCTCAGGAGAGGTTTCCCAGAATGCGTTCGCGCAATTCTTCGAGTCCGGCCTCGCCGTAGAATTGACGAATTAGTTTGACATTGAAATCATAGAACATCTGGGGATCCGGTTTGGTGATCACGATCCCTTTGGACATTTCCAGCAACCGTTTCCGCCGCCGCAGATCGTGATCGAAACTTTCCAGATAACGGACCAGGGACCGCGGGCTCAGCTCGGCATAAATCTTCTGGCCGAACGCTTCCTGATAGTCGGCGGCGATCACCGCGATCAGATCGGCATTCGGCGCGTGCATTTTCAGTCCGTGCAGATAGTCCTCGATCATCCCGCTGCACGTAACCACGTCAAACACGGGAAAATCGACTTCGCGGCCGCGGCTGCAGACGTTCGGCGGATAGGTGTAGTTCGACGCCAGCGCCAGCATCACGTTGTCCGGCGCGCCCAGACTGCCGCCGAGATGGGTCCGAAAATAATACCAGTCGATTTTCGCCGGTTCCAGATCGTCGAAAAATACCACGAATTTCCGGTTGCGCCGCTGTTCCAGCCGTCGCAGCAGCAACGGCAATCCGCTGCCCAGTGCCTCCGGTTCCGGCAGCACCAGAGTCAGCTCCGGATACGCCAGCGTATGCGCAATCGTCAGACTGGTTTTGCCCATGCCCGGCAGACTGTTGATCAGAATCGGCGTATTGCCGTCGCCATGAAGGAACGCGGTAAAGTGCTGCGCAAATAGACTTTTTACACTGCCGTAACCGTAAAACTTGTCCACCGGCCGCACTCCGGTCAATGTTGCCGGCAGAAAACTTTCGCCGACATACCGGAACACCGACCCGCTGCGGAACGGATCGGCCGACTGCGCCAGTTCATGCAGTTGCCAGACTTCTTTCTCGCTCAGCGCACCGGCGCGATAGTCCGGCAGCAGCCGGTTGACGCCGCCCAGGCGCAAGGCATCGGGACCAATACGGGTATCCGCGCCCGGCTTGCCGCCCAGTTTCTTCACCAGTTGCAGATAATCGGAAAAACAGGACGTCATGATCCGCCCCAGCCGGGCGGCATGTTCCAGTTGATAAATCACCCGGTCGTAATCGGCATGTTCCGGCCGGACCGCGATGTCGAAGAAATCCGGCTGAACGGCAATCAGGTCCATGAGCGCGGCTTCCAGCGCGGAGGCGAACGGTTGCCGGCGGCAAAATTCCGCCAGCTGATTCAGCCGGTCGATGGAGTCCGGACGTCCGCCCGGCTCGACCCGCCGTCCCCGATGCCCCAGTTGCGGCAGCCGGGCCGGCGACAAATCGTCCATCACCGCCGTCAGCGCCGCCCGCACCAGTTGGATAAACGACCGATGTTCGATATCATTGACTTCCATGCTGCCCGTGCCGGCGGGCGTTTCGAACAGCACATTGAGATCGGTGAGCGCCGTTTCCGCCTGTTCGAAAAGGCGTTCCGGTTCTGCCTGTCGTCCGCTTGTCGTGCCGGGAGTTGCCGTCCGTGTTTTCATGTCACTGCCTTGTTTGCCGTTCTGTCCGGCCTAGACAATATCATAGCTTTTTTACGGTTGCAAGCCGACAGTCTTAAATCGCGGGCAGCAAGCAAACGGAGCAGCGGGGAAGAACCCTGTGAAAACTTTTCAAAGTTTTCGGGGTTTCTCCCCGGAAACCTGGTCGGAGACTTTCGTCTCCGAGGCGTCCGCCGCATTGTCCCAGGCGGGAATCGAGGGATCGCCCAGGTGTTTTTGCAGGTTCTGCGGCGCATACAGCGCTTGGATCCGGGAGCCGGTGCCGTCGTCGATACTGACGGATTCCGGACCGAAGTAAAAGTCGAGATTGGCCGCTTGTTTCAGCCGGTCGATGGTGTCCGGAGAGACTTTGTAGTAAGCGGCCATGTCGACGGAGTCGCATTCCCCGCGCGACCGGCGGCGGTCCTTGCCGCGAAACCGATAGGCGTTGTACCGGTTCCAGAACAGCATGAACAGGAAAATCAGGCAGAGCGCGATAATCAGCCAGCGGAAGAACTCCGGATTGTGAAATCCTTCCAGTTCGATCATCTGGAAATAGGTCATTTTGAAACCCAGATACCAGAGTCCGGCGATCAGCAGCGGCCGCAGCAGAAAAATCCAGCAGAACCACGCGAACGCATTATACGACCACTGGGAAAAAACCGTCAGCCGCGACAGCAGATTGACGCGTTCGATAATCAGTCCCCGGTTGGTTTCGGGATCGACTCTGATGCGTTCCGGTTTGTTACCCATGTTCACAACCCCCGATCCGGGCTTTCCCAGACTGCCAGCGCCGATCTCTTTTTAAAGACCGCTTTGGGAAAGGCGACCACGGTTACGGCACAGTTCATGACCCAGTAAATCGCCGGATACCAGATCAGCCATGGCAGCAGTTTGAGCATCGTCCGGTCGTATTTGCTGTCGATATAGACCCCGGTGAACAGTTGCAGCATGCAGACGCCCGCCAGCAGCATCCCGTTCCATTCCGGCACGATGCTCCGGATCGCCAGCGTGTGCGGCAACTCGACGAACAGTCCGACAAACCAGATGGCGGCGGTCCCCATCAGACAGTAACACCAGAGCACGCTCATGGCATATTCCAGAAACAGCGGCCAGATCCGCCGGTTTTTCCAGTGGCGCATGGCATGGGCGTATTTGAGCAGCACCTCGTTGCCGCCCTGCGACCAGCGCAAGCGTTGTCGCCAGATGCCGCGAATAGTTTCCGGCACCAGAATCCAGCAGAGCACCCGCGCCTCGTAGCGGACGTCCCAGTGGTCGAGTTGGAGTTTCCAGCTCACGTCGATATCTTCGGTAACCATGTTGTTGGACCAGAAGCCGACGTTGCGAAGCGCTTTTTTCCGGAACGCGACCACCACGCCGGACACCGTATAGATTTTGCCCAGGATGCGCTGCGCCCGCTTGATCATGCCGATGATCGTGGAATATTCGCCCACCTGAATTTTGGCCATGATGGTGGTCCGGTTGCGGACTTTGGGGTTGCCGGTGATGGCGCCGACGCGCGACGAGGTCTGAAAATGCCAGAGAAACCAGCGCAGCGCCTCCCGGTCCAATAGGGCGTCGGCGTCGATGCCCACCAGATATTCGCCGCGGCTGACCATGGCGGCCATGTTCAGACCGGTTCCTTTGCCCTGATTGGATTTCAGGGTGATGACGCGGAGATTGGCGTATTTCTGCTGGAGTTGACGGAGAATTTCCCCGGTCCGGTCGCTGCTGGCGTCGTCGATGGCGATGATCTCGAAATTCGGATAATCCTGATATTCCAGATAGCTGATGGTTTCTTCGATGCATTCTTCTTCGTTGTGACAGGGAATCAGCACGGAAAACATCGGCGGGTTTTCGCCGGGTTCCGGCGGCGCATCGGGCGAGTTGTCCCGCAGCGTCTGGAACAGGAACGTGCCGAACATCCAGATGAACGCCATCGTCAGCGGATAGAAATAGACGAAATCAAGTAAATAGTCCATGTTACTTCTTCTCCGGCAGCGGGAAATCGCGGAACGACATCATCATCCGGATCACCCTTAACTGCGGCTGATCGACCGTATAGTCGTCCGGATAATAGGCCAGGTTCCAGGCGCCGGCGGCGGCCAGCGTCCGCAGCCAGAGGTTGACGACATCGGCGGGAATCCATTCCTTCCTCGCCCAGTCGTACGTCTGGACCTTGAACACGGTCTTGGCGATGCCGTCCGGATACTGTTTGGCCCGACCGACGAGTTGTTGAAACCATGCCTCCGGACGGGCGATTTTATCCATCCGGGGATAACTCATAATCACGGTATAGTCATAGTTTTTCAGACATTTGGCATAATTCTGCGCGAACCATTCCTCGCTCCTCGGATCGGTCACGACGGACGCATAAATCGTCCGGGCAAAGGGAATCGCCGGACGGTAATAGAGCACCTGTTTTTTCAAATGGGCGGTCAGCGCGATCAACTGCTCGGTTTTCCGGGTGGTCCACTGCTGTTTCCGGGCCGGCGTCAACTGGGCGAACGGAATCAGTTTGCCGTGGGTGATCTGGAGATAGGCTTGTTTCCCCGCCGGACTGAAATCTTCAAAGTCGTTGAGATAGCCGTCGTCCTGAAAAATCACGCCGTCGATCAGCGCATTGGCGGCCAGGTCGGCGTACAACATGCCCAGCAGTTGCGCGGTTTCCGGCGCGAACGGCGACAGCCGGTTCCGGTACCAGGCCGACGTATAACGAATCTGTCCGTCTTTGAACTCGCGCACCCGGAGCCGTTCGTTCAGTTTGGCGTCCGGCAACTGGATGCAGAGCATCGGCATCCAGGCGAAAACCGGAATGCCGCGGATATTGACCGCGCGGCAGACCCGGTTGAACAGATCGGCTTTCATCGGCAGCACCCGGTTGGGGAAATAGACCGAGCGGATGTTGCCGTCGCCCGGAATGTCGCAGAACGCCTGCAACAGCAGCGCCGACGGCTTGAGGTGATAAATACGTTCGATAAAAGCGTCGAGATTTTTTTCCTGAACTTTCGGATCGGGATCGTAGATGAGATCGAGGTCCGCCTGAACCATCCGCTGGCGGTCGAGCGGCTCGACGAAATTGACCTTGAACTTGCGGGCGAATTGATCGATCGGGGGATTGCCCTGCAACATATAGCGCGGCATCACCCGGATGTCGCGCGCATCGGCCACGCCGTCATCCAGCGAAAAAGTGATCTGGAATCCCGCCCGGAACGCTTCCTCCAGCGTAAGTTCGTTATAGCGTCCGTACGGCCAGACGAGGGCGACCGGCGGATGGCCGGTTTTTTCCGCAATGGTCCGATAAGAAGCGCTGAGATCGTCGAAGACGCGCTGGCGCAACGCTTTTTCCGTTTCGTAAGTTTGGTTTTGGGGGTCGTAAATGCGGGTCACCAGCGCGTGGGCGGTGTTGCCCTGCGGGTTGCAGGGGAACGCCCGGTGCATGTTTTCCGAGTGGCTGGCCAGTTCCACCAGTCCGCTGTCCACGACTTCCTTCAACTCCGGCCAGGTCATGAACCGGTAGTCCTTGATTTCGGCGTCCTGGGGCGGATGGTCGATCCAGCCGGAGATCACCGCCAGCATGCAGGGGTAATGATAGATTTTCAGCAGCGGGAACACGTTCCGATAGAAACTCACATAGGAGTCGTCGAAAGTCAGCAGCACGGCCTTGTCCGGCAGCTTCTTTTTGCCCTGATGCGCGGTAATAATGTCCTTGACGCTGACAAAGTGACAGCCGTAGTCGCGCATGAATTCCAGCTCGCGGACCAGCGAAAAAAGGTCGACGCCGTTGACATCCTGAAAAACCCGGGTAGGCACGTCGTGATAACAGAGAATCATGACCCGGGGATCGTGCCAGTCGCGCGCCGGATCGGGCAGCCGGCTCAACACGACCTGATTGGTGGTGTGCTGTCCCGGCGTGCGCCCGGCATATACGCTGCCCCAGGCGAGCGCGCTCAGTGCAACAACCATGCCCGCCAACCGTTTAAAAGTGACAGACCACGCTGGTATCGACGGCAAAGCCATTGGATCCCACTCCATCGTAATTTTTTCTGGTTCCGGTGATCGCCGCTTTCAGACTGAAGCGGTCGTTCAACTTCCATTCCTGTTCGTATTTGACGTAGCCGGCGAACTTCGGCTGATATTCGTCTTCCATCTGGAGTCCCGGCGCGACATAGAACCGGTCGATGATGGCCGTTTCGTAGTTCCGGTACCAGATATGTTCCAGATAAGGTACTGCATAAACAAAAATATTGCATCTCGACGCGTAATAATTGACGTCCATCAGCGAGTCGGACGTCACGCTTTCTTCGAAGGCCAGCCGGGGCTTCCAGTAGGCCCAGTTGGCCAGCGCCTTGTCCTGCCGGGCCGACCATTCGCTGCGGATGTTGTTGTCCGAGATAAACATCTGGTCGAAATTGAATTCGGCGTTGAAATCTTCGCTCTGGCGATAGCGCAGCGACGTACTGTATTCCTGCGCATGGCCGCCGTCGAGAAAAACCCATCCGGGCGCGTTGAGGCTGTAGTTAGTATAGTCGGCCGCCAGGGTCCACTGGTCGTTGATCCGATAGTCGAACCCGCCTTCGCCGGCCGGATACTTGCCCTGATAGTCGATGGACCCGCCGCCGCGCAGCGTCAGGTCGCGGTAAAGTTCCCAGTCGATGCCGACGCCGTTGCGGAACACTTCCTTGGTGTTGGGAATCGAGTCGTCTTCCAGACCGCCCTTCATCACGTGCTTCCAGATGTTTTCGACATAGACTTTGCGGTTGGTTTCGACCGGCTGTTCCAGACGGTGCGAAAGAGTGAAGCCATCGGCCTGATTTTCTTCCTGGGAATAGCTGAAACTGACGGTATCGGTGCGCAGGTCTTCGGTTTCGAGGTCACGGTTCAGTTTTTTCACGTCATTGTCGACCGGATATTGCTTGGTCAGCTGCTGCGCCAGCTCCCGGGCTTTTTTTTCTTCGCCGTTTTCATCCAGCGCATATGCCAGACCGATTTTCGTCTGCACGTCGGCGGGATTCAAACTATCGGCGATTTGAAAATCCTGAAGCGCGCGGCGCGGCCATCCCCGGTAATAATGCAGATAAGCTTCCGCCACCAGCGGCGTGGTGTTCATCGGCATGGCGGCGCGCAGCCGGTTGAGATAGTGTTCCGCTTCCGGTAGCCGGTCCTGATAAATGAGCCACCAGGCGCGTTCGGTCCGTACCGCCACATAATCCCAGTCGTCGCCCCGGGTTCCGCGCTGGAACGCCTGTTGCGGCACGACTTTTTCCAGTTCGTCGAGAATCTTCCCGGCGGCGCGATAGTCTTCCTTTTCAATCAGCGCGTAGTAAATGGACAATTCCAGCTCGAAGTTGTCGGGATAGCGGTTGATCCCCATGCGTTCGCGCTGACGTTCCGACTGATGATAGAGCCGGAGTGCCGCGTCGGGCTGACGAAAATAAAGATACGCGTCGCCGGCGGCTTCCAATACCCAGTAAGGCAATTCCGTCTGCTCCTTGCCGAGCGCCTGATAGTCGTCGATCACCTGTTGCATCAATTGCTGCTGCCGCTCGGCGATCATCCGGTCATACCGGCAGCGCCGCTGAAAATCCGCATCGTGATGGACATCGGCCCATTGCGTATTCCGGCCGATCACCGCCAGTGCCGGCAAAGGATCGTCGCGCCGGACGGTTTCCGACGCGTAATCGCCGCGGATTTCCGTCCATTGCTTCAGCGGCGGTTTGACGGACGAAGCATCGATTTTCTTCAGCGCTTCGCCGGACGCATTGATGGTGGTCAGCAAACGGTATTTGGCCAGTTCCGCCTGACGTCCGCCGGGCAGCGTCGAGATTTTATCATAACAGCAATAAGCCCCGAGAAAATCGTCCTGCGCTTCCCGCAGTTCCGCTTTGGCATACAGCGCGGGTAAATCGTCGGGTTTCCGGCGCAGGGCGCGGTCGATCAGTTTTTCCGCCGCCTGCCATTGTTTTTTTTCGATCAGGATCTGCGCCATGCCGATCTGCGCGGACAGACACTCCGGATCACATTGCAACGCCTGCCGATACTGTCGGGCCGCTGATTTTGTGTCCCCGGCCTTCTGATAGGCATCTCCCAGGTCCGCCAGCAGTTCGGCGTCGTTTTTGCCCAGCAGACGGCATTGTTTTTCCACATAATCCCGGGCGGCGTCGATTTTTCCGCTTTTGACCAGCATCCGCAGCAGCCCGCGGCGAGCGTCGGACGTGTTGCCTTCCTGCTGAATGATCTGGCGATAAATTTCGCTGGCGTGATCGTAATCGTTGAGGTTCTCGTAGGAACGGGCCACGGCTTGCAGCACATACACCGGACAGTGGACGGCGGACGGCAAACTCCGGTAAGCGGCGATCGCCTCCTTGTCCATCCCGTTCCAGCTGAGAATCACGATATAATCGAACTCGATGCTCGGATCCTTACTGAGTTTGACCGCGCGGCGAATATCCCGCAAAGCGTCCGCCAGCCGATTTTCGCGGGCTTCCGCCACGGCGCGTTTCTTCAGTTCCTGTGCGATCATGGTCCAGAGTCGGACGGCTTCCGCCGGATACTTGCGGCTGCGTTCGGTCACGAATTTTTCGGCTTCATCCAGTCGTCCGGCGGCCGGCAGCAGCGCCGCCAGTGCCAGCGCCGCATCGGCCCGGCCCGGCGCGTTCGCCAATACCTTGCGATAGTATTCGATGGCCTTTTCGAGTTGATGCGTCTCGCGGTAGGAACGGGCGATTTCCGGCAATACATAGGGTGGCGTTTTAAAATCGGACGGCAGTTTTTCAAACCGTTCCAGCGCCTGACGCGGTTGATTGGCCCAGGCATAAATCACAATCTGATCGCTGAGAATGGCGGGATCGTTTTTGCTCTGGCGGAGCGCGGCATCCAGCAGACGTTGCGCGGCCGGATAGTTGCCGGCCCGGCCCAACATGACCCCCTCGCGATGCAGTTGACGAATCAGTTCGATCCGTCGTTTTTTGGCGAGCGCGGGAAACCGGTCGAGCAGCGTTTCCGCTTCCGTATATTTTTTTTGTTGCAGCAGCAGATCGAACTCCAGATTGGCGGAATTGAGATTTTCCGGTTCCAGTTTCATCGCCGCCAGACAGCAGGACTCCGCCTGCGCATATTGCCCGAGGACAAAATAAGACCGGGCCACCTGATCCAGCACATAGTACGGCGGCGAACTTTTCGGCGGCAATGCCGCATACAGCTGTACGGCCTGCCGATGCTGTCCGCCCCAGGAAAAATTGACGATCCGGTCATACGTGACGGACTGCGGATCGGTCGCGGCGGCGGCGGCCTGCAGCAATAGTTTTTCCGCTTCCTGCCAATGTCCCATGCGGGCCAGATTAACGCCTTCGGCATGCAGCAGTTCGGCTTCGGCTTCCTTGCGCCAGTGGCGGCTGGTCTGATAGCGGGCGGCCTGGTTGCAGAGTTCCCGTGCCCGCTGCAGCGCGCCGAGTTCGAGACAAACGGCAAAATACGTCCGGATAATGTCCTGACTGCCGGGATTTTTGACCAGCGCCCGTTCCAGATACGGCATGCTCAAATCATTTTTTCCCACCTGGTGATATAACTTTCCGATGACCGGCAGCAGATAATCCGGTACCCGATATTTCGGCGGCAACAGCACAAATACTTCCAGCGCTTTGACCGGCTGGTTGGCCATCTGCAGAATCACAATCTTGTTGCAAAGGATATCGGGATCGTTGTGACTTTTTGCCAATGCGCGGTCGATCTGTTCCAACGCCTGAGCGTAGCGTCCGTGACGGGCACTGACGATCGCCGCCTGGCGTTGGGAATCCGCCGTACTGCGGAGCATGTCATCGATCAAATTGGCGGAAGCGGGCAATGAACAACCGACAATCAGCAATAACATTATTACATTACGAAATAATAAAGTTGTTACGGATTGCTGCCATAATACAATACTCTGATTGTTATAATGGATATTGAACAATACGTTATCCGGTTTGCGCTTTTCGTCGCTTCACTTCTTTACACTCTTTGCTATTTATACTCTATTATTGCGGGAAAGTCAAATACCCAACATCAGTTTCAATGCCTCCCGGCAGGACCATATGAAATAGCCGGAACACCGGCAGAAATCCCATCCGTTTTCCCCTTTACTTTTTCGGGCGTCGTCTTTATAGTACGTCTGGTTGGGGTATGAGGACAACGTCTTCCCCGCACCCCGAGGTTAATTCCGAAAAACCGTTAGTGTGGTGTCTCTTAAATAAGTTCATGTTTTAGGGTTTGGAAAGAGGATTGCAAAAGGAAAACCGGAACCGTCCGGTTGTCCCTTGCGAACATAGCTATGTTCAGTGGGGCCCAGGAGCGGCAACCCCTGGTGATTCGCCACCGCGGGCTCCGCGGGCCGGATCCGAGTTGGGGCCGGGGCCGACGCGAAGCGGAGTATGCCCCGGTAATACGCAACGGGGCGCCCCCGTCGCTGGGCGCACGAAGTGCGAAAGAAATGGAACCTATTGGGAAAGACACTACATTAGGAGCTGTAAAGAAATAAACTTGACAAGATACGTGGATTATCCCGGAATGATTTGGGGGCTTGCCGATGCGGAGCATAGCTTCAGCTATGTAACAAATCGGCAACGCACAAAGCAACCGGGAGAAACACGCAGATGTAAAGGTTATTTCTGAACGGCTCCTTAGGAATGCGCGCAGCGCAGGAGCACGAGCCGAAGCCCTGCGGCGGTTGAGTCCGCGCAGCGGAGGAAAAAGGCACTGATGTGCCCGGGCGTACAGCCCACGAGTAAGCCGAGCGGCGCTTGAGCGATCTTGCCGCTTGTTCCCTTTTCCCCCTTGCATTTTCCGCCGCAACGCTCTATTATCTATTCCAGATAATCAAAGGGGACAATGTTATCGGCTAACACATTCTTACAATCAAGCAAAGTCTCATAGCGGACTTTCAGCGAACGTTTCGACAGAAAATCGCCAGTTTTCATGAGATGAAACGAGTGCTGGGAGTTGCGCCCATTTATACCGTCGTATTGTATATTTGGGCGCTCCTTTCACATTCATCTCGGGTGTCTGGCGATACCTCTGTCAAGTGTGATTGGGGCGTCCTTTTTTATGCCCTCCTCACGGACGTTCGGCTGTTGTCATATCGCAACCATAACACCAACCAAAACAGGAGGGGCAGTAAAATGGTTTTTTCCGGCGAACTCGAAAAACACATCTGGCAAATGTTTCTCAAACAGCAGGAAACACGACTCACCGTCACCGCCGACGGACGCGTAATGGTCATGCTTCATCCAAGGCGGAGACAAATGGTCACGCTGGAGCGCGAAGATCGTTACTTGATTGCCACCACGGTCGTCGATCAGGCGGTAACTTCCGAGGTATTGCCGGCCGCCCTCACCTTCATGGGACGGCAGAAAATTCCGCTGTATGCGCTGTCGTTGCGGCAGGATGCCTATTTTATTCTGGCCCGCACCGGCGTTTGGCCCGCGACGGACTCCGAACAGGAACTCTATGATTTGACGATTGGCTTGGCCGAGGCCGCGGTTGCCTTATCGCTTGAGCTCGAGCGTTGTTTGTTTCGGCTGCTTTCGTCGCCGGAGTAACGTAGCGGGGACGGGACAGGGGGATTTCGCACTTCGTGCGACCAGCGGTATTCGCCCGCTGGACCGCGCCCGGCAGCGTGCCGGTGCGGGATGGTGCGGCGAATTCGGTTTCGCTCCGGCTGACGCCGTCGCGAAAGCACGAATTCGCCGCACGGTCGCCGTATTCTCTCGCCGGTGCTCGAGAATCTGACCCACCACAGAGGACAGTTTTCCTTGCGTAACCGGCAGAAACGGCGTCGAGGGGTGATTTCAATGTTCGTGGGGGGCCATTCAAAAATAAAAAAAACTTTGCGGGGAAGAATGGAGTACGGTTGTCCGCACGCTCCATGTCTTCCCCTCGGTCCGGTTGTGCCGGCGTTATCTCCGGCTCGGAAAGGGATTAAAACTTTACGTTGTCCCACCAGCCGCGATCGGACGCCGGTTGGTAGGTTACGACGTCAAACGACTTCTTGACGATTTCGCGTCCGGCGGTCACGTCGGCGATGATTCCGGCGGTGATGGCCTGGGCCATGATGTTGCCGGCGGCGGTGGCTTCAATCGGACCGGCTACAACCGGAATACCCAGTGCATCGGCGGTCAACTGCATCAACAACGCATCCCTGGTACCACCGCCGACAATATTCAGGCAGGCGTATTTGACGCCGAGAAGTTTCTGGAGTTTTTCGATTTTCTGGCGGAAACACAGCGCCAGCGAATCATAAAGGCAGCGGCAGGCTTCGGCATCGGTCATGGCGGGTTTGCCGCAGAGTTCGCGGACGCGAGCCGGCATGTCGCCGGGCGGCAGAAAACGGTGGTCGTTGGGATCGACGAAATATTGTCCGGGTTTCGATTCCATGGCCATTCGGATGATGTCCGGAAAACCGATCGTGCGTCCGGCGTCATTCCAGACGCGGCGGGTTTCCTGCATCAGCCAGGTGCCCATGATATTGGTCAGGAAACGGATGGTGCCGTTGAGTCCGCCTTCGTTGGTCAGCGGGACTTGCCGGGTTGCTTCGCTGATGGACGGATGTTTGAGTTCGGCGCCGAGCAGCGCCCAGGTGCCGCAGCTGATGTAGGCCCATTCGCCTTTATGCGGCGCCGGGACCGACGCCACGGCCGACGCGGTATCGTGCGAACCGACTTTAAACACCGGGATCGGACCGCAGCCGAGTTCCTGCTGAAGTTCCGGCAACAGTACGCCCGCCGTCGTGCAGGGTTTAACAATTTCCGGGAAGATCGATTTGGGCAGGCCGAGCTTCTTGATCAACTCGAAATCCCATTCGCCGGTAGCGGCATCCAGCAAATTGCTGGTGGAGGCTTCGGTATATTCGCACGTTTTGGCGCCGCACAGCATGTAAGTCATGGCGTCGGGAATCATCAGGAGCGTCGCATCCCGAAAATCTTCCGGATGCTGTTGATGGTGGGCATAAAGCTGATAAATGGTGTTGAGCTGCATCAGCTGAATGCCGGTCCGACGATAGATTTCGGCTTCCGGAATTTTTTTGAAGACCTGTTCGGGGATGCCGTCGGTACGGTTATCGCGGTAGTGATAGGGGAGACGGACGGGGGTGCCGTCCTTTTTGAACAGTACGTAATCGACGCCCCAGGTATCGATGGCGATACTGGTGATTTTTTCGCCGGTGGCGAGTGCCTTCCGGATGCCGTTTTTAATTTCCGCGATCTGATGGTCGAAATCCCAGAACAGCGCGCCGTCGATTTCCTTCGGGCCGTTGGCAAAACGATGGACCTCGGTCAGCATCATGATCCCATGTTCGATGGAGCCCAGAATGGCCCGGCCGCTGGAGGCGCCGAAGTCAAAGGCCAGAAAAGTCTGTTTGTTCATGGATGTTTTCCTCTTTTCATTCAATAAAATTAAAGGTGATAAAGTAATCCGACGGCTTCGGCGGCGATTCCCTCTTCCCTCCCGCAGAAGCCCAGTTTTTCGGTTGTCGTTGCTTTAACGGAAATCCGGTCGACGCTGCAATGGCCGGCGTTGGCCACGTTGGCCCGCATCCGTTCGATATGCGGCGCCAGGCGGGGACATTGGGCCAGAATGGTGATATCGAGATTGCCGATCTGCCAGTCCCGGAGTTGCGGGGCGGCCATAATCCGTCGCATCAGTTCGAGACTGTCGGCGTTCAGAAACGTATCGTCGTCCACGGGAAACCAATGGCCGATATCGCCGAGCGCCAGGGCGCCGAGGATGGCATCCATGGCGGCGTGAACGGCGACGTCGGCATCGCTGTGGCCGTCGAGGCCAAGACGATGCGGCAGTTCGACGCCGCACAGGATCAGGCGGCGTCCGGGCACCAGTCGGTGCACGTCGAAACCGTGCCCGATGCGTATCATATTGAATGTATCGAATGCTTGCATTTGGTCGTCAAAAGTTATCGGTTGGATCGGTTGGACTTGATATAATACACTCGGGACGGTAGTTTTAAAAACGGCATGGCCGGCAAATTTACGAAAAAGTACAAATCCGGAAAAATCGTTGCCGGTTAAGGGAAAAGCGGTTTGCAGTCTCGTCAAAACGTGCTATCTTATCCGTCTTTCGGCGGCATTATGGATGAATTTTCTGAGGCCGTGAAGGAAAAGTTGGTATAGCATTACAGCAGAACGATTGGTAATAAACCACAAAGAGGAAAAAGTATGGCTGTCAAGATCAGAATGAAAAGAACCGGCGGCAAGAATGAATCCTGCTTCCGCGTCGTAGCCACCGATATTCGTTATCAGCGCGATGGCAATTTTATTGAAGAAGTCGGGTTCTACGATCCCCGTCATCGGAATGAAACGTTGAATCTGGAACGAGTCAATTACTGGCTCGGCACCGGCGCGCAGATCAGTGCCACGGTGGCTCAGATGAAGAAACGGATTGAAAGCGGCAAAACGCTGAAAGATATTGTGGCCAAACCGCATATGTCGAAGAAAGCCAAGGCGAAAGCCAAAGCCGCCGCCGATGCTGCGGAAGCCGCCAAAGCGGAAGCTGCCAAAGCCGCCGCGGAAGCCGCTCCGGCCGCAGAAGCCGCCAAGCCGGCGGAAGCCTAATTCGAGGTAATTCAAGTGATCAAAGGCATATTGAAGATATTCGGTCTCGGTGGCGATGACGACAAGGCGGAAACGACTTGTCATTGCGGATGCGGCGGCGGCAGCAGTGCCGGCGCTTCTTCCCACGCTCATGACGCTACCTTGAAAGATCTGGAAAATTTTGTCGATTATATCGTTCGCGCGTTGGTTGATGCGCCGGAAGAAGTCCGGATTGAATCGGAACCGCAGGAAAACGGCGCCAGCGTCATCAAGATCAACTGCAAGAAAGAAGATATCGGCAAGATCGTCGGCAAGAACGGCAAGACCATCATGGCGATTCGTTCGCTGGTCAGCGGAGCCGCCGGCCGGATGCAGAAACGGGTGGCCGTCGAAGTCATTGACTGATCGAGATGCAGATCGATATTCTGACACTCTTTCCCGACAGTTTTTTCGGACCGTTTGCCGAAAGTATTGTCGGTCGTGCTATTCGTCAGGGTATTGTGTCGGTCAATGCGATTGACTTGCGCCGCTATACGCACGACAAGCGGGGCACGGTGGACGACAAACCCTATGGCGGCGGGCCCGGCATGCTGATGAAGCCGGAACCGCTGTTCGAAGCAGTGGAAGACTTGCGCCGGGCGGAGACGCTGGTGATGATGACCAGTCCGCAAGGCGAACGTTTTACCCAGGCGGCAGCCCGGGAATTAGCCGGAAAGACGCATTTGCTGATGGTCTGCGGCCATTATGAAGGCGTGGACGAGCGGGTGCGGACCGGCGGGTTGATTGATCGGGAATATTCGATCGGCGATTATATCCTGACCAGCGGAAATCTGGCGGCAATGGTGATGACGGACGCGATTGTCCGGTTGCTGCCGGGGGCGCTGGGCTGCGATGAGTCTTCGACGGAAGAATCGTTCAGTGCCGGGTTGTTGGAATATCCGCAATATACCCGGCCCCCGGAGTTCCGAGGAATGAACGTCCCGGAAATTTTGTTGTCCGGGGATCACGGTTCGATCGCCGAGTGGCGGTTGCAGCAGGCGCGGGAACGGACCGCGGCGTTGCGGCCCGATCTGCTGGACGGCCGGGAAAAGAAGTGAAAAACGAATTTCAGCGCAGAAAAAGCAATAATATGGAGGCTGGTAGCGCATTATGAACATTATGGACAAAGTCAACAAAGAACAGTGCAAAGCCAACGTGACGGAATTTAACGTTGGCGACACCGTGACCGTTTACACCAAGATCGTTGAAGGCGAAGCGGAACGCATTCAGCTGTTCAGCGGCGTGGTGATTGCCCGCAAGCACGGCGGCATTCAGGAAACTTTCACCGTCCGCCGGATCTCTTTCGGGCAGGGCGTGGAACGCGTGTTCCCGCTGCATTCTCCCCGGATCGACCGCATCGAAATTACGCGTCACGGCCATGTCCGCCGCTCGAAGCTGTATTTCCTGCGCGGCAAGATCGGTAAGGGCGCCCGCGTCAAGGAACGCCGGGTTGAATAGTTTTTCCGTCGCGAGATGACTTATCTCGATGACCACAGCGAACTCCTCGCCTTCGAACGTCAAAAGAGGGCCGAGGGGTTTTCTGTTATTGCGGGGGTGGATGAAGTGGGCCGGGGCCCGCTGGCCGGGCCGGTGGTGGCCGCGGCAGTGGCGTTTCCGTCGGATGCCGACATTCCGCCGGTCAACGATTCCAAACAGCTTTCCGCCGCCCGCCGCGACGAGCTTTACACGGCTATTCTGGCGGTTCCCGGAGTCCGTTACGGCATTGCCGAACTGGATGCCGCCTCCATCGACCGGATCAATATCCTTCAGGCTTCCCGGCAGGCCATGCGCGTGGCGGTCAAACAGCTCGGAACGCTCGATTTTCTGCTGGTGGACGGTTTGCCGGTGCCCGGTTTCGACGTTCCCAATCTGGCGATCGTCAAAGGCGACGCCAAATCGGCGAGTATTGCGGCGGCGAGCATTCTGGCCAAAGTCTACCGCGATCAATTGATGGATAATTTTGCCCGGACCTATCCGGGCTACGGGTTCGAACGGCACAAAGGCTATGGGACGGCGGAGCATCTGGCGGCGTTGCGCCGACTGGGCCCCTGTCCGATTCACCGCCGGACGTTTGCGCCGGTCCGAGATGTCATTACCCCGCCGCCGGAGCAGCCCGACTTATTCTAAGTATGCCTTGGCCCGAGGATATTTTCTTTTTCGGACCTGGGCGATTCCGCACGAGAAAAAACGCATGACGATGACTATGAAAAAAATTCCGGCGGTCTTTTTCGTCGCCGTTTGGTTGACTGTCTTTTCCGGCTTTGCCGCCGAGGGGCCGGTCCGGCTGACTCATGACTCGGCCGCCGGCGTTACCGTGATCCGCTGGAAGCCGTTTGCCAATCCCACCCGTTTTTACAACGTCTACCGCTATTCCGACCCGATTACTCCCGCCAACCTCTATTTTGCCGAACGAGTCGCGGCGCGGCTGTCGCCCGGCACCGCCGATTTTGCCGTCCGCGTCAACGGGTCCGGCACTTGGTATTACGCCGTCAGCACCTGTGCCGCCGACGGCACGACGAACACGCTGTTCACCCGTCCCCGCGATTACGGTCCGATCGTCGAAACCGACCGTACGCCGCCCCGCACGCCGTGGTTGCGATACAGCGGCGGCGATTTGGCGGCGCCGCGGTTATCCTGGGATGCTCCGGTGCGCGCCAATCCGGAAAAGTTGTCCGGCTGGGAAATCTGCCGGTACGTCGACCATCGGATCGATGGGGTGGTGACGGTTCGGGTGCCGGTGGTTTTTCCGGCGTCCGGGGTGGCGACGTTCGTCGACTTCAATCCGCCGGAAGGGATTCAGTATTACGGGATCGCGGCCAGGGATCGGGACGGCAACCGCAGCCGGACATGTGCTCCGGTTATCGTGATCGTGCCGCCGGACTGGACCGGGCAGGGTGCCTGGCTTCAGAAATTTTCCGCCGGCCGGATGACTTGCGAATAGTTGTCGGCGGGAGTCATTTTGTCCGTGTACTGATTCACGTAGTGCCGGGCTTTGTAGTCGGCGAATCGTTCGTCCGGACGGTGTTTCAGCCAGCCGAATTGCCAGGCCATTCGGTCGCCGTAGCCGTTGAGGCAGAACCGTACGTCGCAATGTCGGTTTACCACGTCGTGGGCGCTTGGCAGCAGCGAGGTTGTGCAATTGAAGGTCAGCGTATTGTAGAATTGCGGGCGGTCAAGCAGCGTGTTGGCGCGTTCCAGCAGACTGAGAAAAATCTTCCGGACGTCTTCCGGCGGACTGTTGCTCGGGTAAAGATAGAGTTGCTCGTGCCGGTAGTTGGTCCGCAGCTTGAAGATGTCGTCCTCGGTGCCGACGATGAACAGAATGCCGTACTGTTTGAACAGTCCGGCCAAGGCGTTCTGCACCTGTCCCTGCGCCAGCCGGGTTTCGCCGGAAAACACCAGATGGCGGCCGTCGGCAAACCCGAACGACAGCATGCTGTGGGCAATCGCGGTGTTGCCGTCCCAGTAACAGAGCGCCACCTCCATCGTCCGGAGCTGGTCGAGATCGTAGGTGGCGGTAAAATAATACGACGTAAAGTCGGTTTCGGTCCGGTAGCGGAAGTCGCGGATGTTCTCGATGGTGACCAGGTTGCCCGACCGGACGGCTTTCGGCATCCGGGCAAACTGGGGCAGCCAGGGACGGTCGTTCGTGGCGGGAATCAGCAGCCACCAGACGATTACGCCGCCGATCAGCAACAGTGCCGCTCCGCCGGTTGTCCAGCGGGGATGGCGCCGGTACTGCCAGGCCAGCGCCATTGCCGCGATGGCGAAAACGATGGCCGCGACGATCCGCAGCCAGGGCTTCGGCAGGTTGGAAAACCAGACGGCGCCAAAACCCCACAGTACCAGCACACCGTAAAACCCGGCGGCCAAAATTTGCCCGATCACGCGAAAGCGCCGCCGGAGTTTCATTTGGTTTGGGCTTGGGGTTTGGATACCGGCAACAGAGTCCGGTTATCGGTTTTTTTATTGATCAGGCCGTTTTCCTGAAGATGGGCATGGAGCAGACGGCGGATTTCTTCGATGGCGGCGGCATTGGTCTGGACGCTGTGACTGGACTTGACTACGAGTTCGCTCCAGGCGCCGTCGAGATGGGCGCTGGAGTAGGGAACGACGCCGTCGGACCCGCCGGGACAGCCGGCCTGGTCTTCGTTGCCGATGATCGAGTGATAGGGAATGCCGGGTTGAAACGGAATCTGCTGCAATTTTTTCAGGATGTAGTCGTCCGGCGAAAGGTTGTCGAGCCCGGTATTGACGTAAATATCGTCGTCCGGTTTTTTGAGTTTGGTCCGGACCATGATTTTCTTGATGTTGTCTTCGAGAAAATGGGGCAGGGTGACCCAGCGGGAATAGAGCCGGATGATTTTCCAGGTGGCCAGGTCGGACCCCTGGTGAGGGGTGGCCATGAAGATGACCCGTTTGACATAGGGCTGGCAACTGAAGACGAACATGTTCAGCACGAAAGCTTTTTGCTCCGACGACAGGTCGTCCAGAATTTTCCGGCCGTGTCCGTTGGTGGCGGTCGGGGAGAAGAAGGCGTCGCCGCTGTTCTGAATCAGCGTTTTCGAGAGCAGCCCGCCCATACTGTGGGCCACGATGACCATCTTGTCGAACTTGTCGTTGCGGAAGCCGGGGTCGATTTTTTTATTGACTTTTTCCAGGGATTGCCGGAGCAGCGCCGCCGAATAGATGATCGGATTGCCGGTGGCGTAGGCAAAAAACCAGAACTGATAATTTTTTCGGATGACCGGATCGCCCATCAGAGTATTGATCATTTGCGCCCAGGTTCGCGGGTTGGACAGCAAGCCGTGGACGAACACCACCGGAATCTTATTGCGCTGGAACGGCGTCATGCAGTAGAGACCTTCGATCTGCTTGCCCTGATACGGGTTGAGAAAATAGAAGACATCGCTGACTTCCGGCGGGTCTTTGAGCATATAGGCCCACGGCGTGCTGTAATCCAGCTGGAGCGGCGCGGTGAGGTTATTGACGGTGACGGCTTCGGTTCGGGTGGTGTCGAAATATTCGAGCCGGGCGCGGTAGAATTCGCCGGTGGAATCGAAACGCAGGATCGCGGTGGACGCATACGTCTGGCCGGGCATCACTTTCAGTTCATATTTGTCGTTGCCCTTGGCGCTGACGGTAATCAGCGGGACGCCGATGCCGGGCGAATGGGTATAGGTCAGAAAATTGACCGGCAGATAGTCGGAACACAACAGAAAATCGCTGTAATCGCTCAAATCCAGCGGCAATTCATAATGCGGCGGCGCAAAGTGGAGACGTCCGCCGATCACCATCGGCAGCGAATACGAGTCGCAGAACTGCAACTTGTTTTTTTGCAGGTACTTGAAAATCTCCGTCAACGCCTCGTTATAATAGCAGACGGCCAGAAAATAGCCCGGCGCAAAACGCGGCGCGTCCGGCGTCACGGCGGGATCGAACAGATAGAGATACGAGAACAGGCAACTGGCCGTATAGTATTTGATGCTTTCGGAACTCTTGCTCTTGTCGGCGGAATAACGGCACATGTCAATGAGATATTCGAGATAACGGCGTTCATGATTGCGCCGGAACAACTGCTCGGTCGCCTGAATGACGGCATCGGGATCGTCCGCAAACTGCTGCCGCCAGAAGTGGGCGTTGAGAAAATTCTGAGTCTCGCCGCCCAGCCGTTCGCCGTCGATCGAGACGCGGTTGTAGACCTGGTTCTGTTCCGCAAAATCCGACTTGCGGACTCCGATCCCGCCGCCGCATCCGGCGACGATCAACAACCCTATCGCCAGGCCCAAACATCTCCCTGCGTTCCGCATAAATCCGACTTCCTTTATTCCTGCCATCCTGTCAAAATAGCTGTCGTCGTAGTAAAAGCAAACTTTCGCCATGATTTTTGTTGGCGTGTCGCAAAACGAGTCGCCGGGGAGAACCTCTGCTATTCGCAATGGGAGATGGCCGACAAATCGAGCAAGAAATGATTTTTCGCATTGCCGAAAGCGATTTTTCTACTATGTTATGGTGTGGACAACCGAAACGGGTATGGCAATGACCAAGCAATGGGAAAACTGGGTAAAAAACCGTAAATTGGCGTGGCTGGGCGTCGGTCTGCTCGTTATTCTGGCGCTGGCCGATTTCATTGGCATTTTGTGGATGGACGAATCCTATTTCCAATTTGCCACGGCGGAAATCCGCTGTACGACGCGAATTCTGCTGATTCCGGTCTGGAGCAGTACCCGCGCCACCGCGTTTTCGCCGTACTTGCCCGAGCGCCGTCCGGCGAAGCGCGAAGTGACGGTGCGGATTACGCCGCATCGGCTGTTCGGACATATGTGCGTACTGGTCAAATACCGCTGGATTCCGATCCAGATTCAGGAAGTCGACCGCTACTGGCAATGGCGTCGGCCGGCGGCCACGGAACGGCAACGGGTGGTGGCCAACCTGCTGAAAATCTGGCAGTCGGCCGATTTCGACCGGGACAGTTATGCCTACGTCGAACGCTATTGTTCCGGGCGTTGATTCGGGCAAAGATGCTTAACCATCGCCATTTTATCCTCGTTTCCGGTGATTTGAGTTCATTGCCAAACTTTCTACCTCGACGCTTTTCTGAAAAGAAAAAAGCGGAGACGGCTTGACGCCGTCTGTTTGGCGGCATACTATCTGTCAGAAGACGGGAAGCGGCGACGCGCCGGAACGAGGGGGAACCGGACGGGAAAAATAAGCCGAACCGCGATTCCAACCCATTTTTTTTTCATGAGCGGGTTTACATTTTTCCGGCATCTATTATTTTATCCGCAAGTCAAGCACAAGTGAACGACAACTGCGTCAAGAGGATGATATGAACGAAAATCAGGATGAAACTCCGAAACTTGAAGGCGAGTTGGAAGGCACCCCCGCCGAACGGAAAATGACGGTGCCGTTGTTGCCGTTGCGCGGGATGCTGGTTTTTCCCTATACGCTGTCGCCGCTGGTGATCGAGGGCGACGAATTCATCGGCATGGTCGAAGAGGTTTCCTCCGGCAACCGCCTGATTGCCGTCTTTCCGGAATTTCCCGACAACCTGTCGCTCGAAGGCGTGGCGTTCGACGCGAAAATCGGTTCGGTAAAATGGGGCGAACACCAGATCACGGCCATCGGAACGGCGGCCCGGATCGTCAAAATGTTGCGGTTTCCGGACGGTACGGTGCGGGTGCTGGTGCGCGGTCTTCAGCGGGTGCGTTTTCTCGCGGCCGCCGACAAGGGGCAGATCGAAGTGGAGCGGGTGATCGAAGAAAACAGTTCCGACCTCGAAACTGTGGCCATGGCCCGCAATGCATTGAAGCAGTTCCAGGAAATCATCTCTTTTTCTTCCAATTTCCCGGAAGAATTGAAGATCGCCATCATGAACGTGAACGACAATTCCCGGCTGGTCGATCTGATTGCCGATACCCTGAACTTGAATTTTACCGAGAAACTGTGCATTCTGACGTTGCCGTCGTTGCATGAACGATTTCAACTGCTGACGATTCTCCTCAACCGCGAGGTTGAAGTGCTCCGGTTGGGGTCGGAAATCCAGACCCAGGTTCACAATGCGCTCAGCAAGTCGCAACGCGAATTTTTCCTCCGCGAACAGCTCAAAACCATTCAGGAGGAACTCGGCGAACAAACCAAGAATCCGGACATCGCCGCGCTTCAGGAACGAATGAAAAAACGCAAGCTGCCGGAGGATGTGAAAGAAACCGTCACCAAGGAAATGGAACGGCTCGAACTGATTCCGCAGGCCTCCAGCGAATATCACGTGGCCTATACGTATCTCGACTGGCTGCTGTCGCTGCCCTGGAACGACTATTCCGAAGACCGCATCGACGTCGAACAGGCGGCCAAAATTCTCGAACACGACCACTACGGACTGAAAGACGTCAAGGAACGCATTCTCGAATTTCTGGCCGTGCTGCAACTGAAAAAAGACAAGAAAGCACCGATCATTTGTTTCGTCGGACCGCCGGGAGTAGGCAAGACTTCGCTCGGTCAGTCGATCGCCCGGTCGATGCAACGGAAATTCGTCCGGATGTCGCTCGGCGGCGTCAAGGACGAAGCGGAAATCCGCGGCCATCGCCGGACGTATGTGGGGGCGTTGCCGGGTCGGATTATTCAGGGCATCCAAAAGGCCGGAACATCCAACCCGGTATTCATGCTCGATGAAATCGACAAGGTCGGGAACGACTATCGCGGCGATCCCGCGTCGGCGCTGCTCGAAGTGCTTGATCCGCAGCAGAATCACGCGTTCAATGACCACTATCTGGAGCTCGATTACGACTTGTCGTCGGTGATGTTCATCGCTACGGCCAACGTGCTGGATACGATTCCTTCCGCGTTGCTCGACCGGATGGAAGTGGTGCGGCTGCCCGGCTATACCGCCGACGAAAAGAAACAGATTGCCCGGCAATATCTGGTGCCGCGCCAGATGAAGGAATGCGGCGTCCGGCAGCGGCAGCTGTTTTTCTCGACCGAAGCCATCGACGAGATTATCAACTACTACACCCGGGAAGCCGGGGTCCGCAATCTCGAACGGACCATCGGCCAGGTGTGCCGCAAGGTGGCGCGTCAACTGGTGGAAAAAGATCTTGCGGACGATGCCCGGACCGTGCTGGATGCCGCCGCCGTCCGGAAATATCTCGGTCCGCAGCGGTTCCTGATGGACGAAGCCGAACTCCAGCCCGAACCGGGCGTGGCGACCGGCATGGCGTGGACCAGTAGCGGCGGGACCATCCTGCCGGTGGAAGTGACCATGATGCCCGGCAAGGGCATGCTGAAATTGACCGGGTCGCTAGGCGACGTGATGAAGGAAAGCGCCGAGGCGGCTTTCAGTTTCATCCGCAGTCAGGCCGAAACGCTGGGTATTGCGAACAAGACTTTTTCCACGCACGATTTCCATATTCACGTGCCGGACGGCGCCACGCCGAAAGACGGGCCGTCGGCCGGGATCACCATGGCGGCGGCGGTGATTTCGCTGCTGACCGGCCGGGCCTGCCGTCCGTCGCTGGCCATGACCGGGGAAATCACCCTGCGGGGCAAGATTACGCCGGTGGGCGGCATCAAGGAAAAAGTCGTGGCCGCGCTTCGCGCCGGCATCAAGACGATTGTCATGCCGAAAGAAAACGAAAAAGATCTCGAAGAAATTTCCGATTCGGTTCGGGCACAGCTGAAATTCGTCTTTGTGGATCGGATTATTACCGCGCTGGACCATATTCTGGTGTCCGGTACGGAACCGGCGACGGCGGCGAAAAAAGTCCGGCCGGCCGGCAAGAAAAAAGGAAAGAAATGAAGATGCAGTGGCGGCGTTGGGTCGGAAGTCTGGTCGTGGGGCTGACGATGACGGTGGAAATGACGGCGTTTGCGGCTGATGCCGAATTGCCGTCGGAATCGTTTCTGAATGCCGCGCGGCATCCGCACAGCCGCGAATGCTGGGCGTTGCTGCAAGGCAAAGTGACGCATCTGCGGCGCGGTTCTTCGCCGGCGGAAACGTCCATCCGGCTGGCGACGCTGTTTACTCCGCAACGGACCCTGACGCAGATCGTCATCGGCGGCAGCGAGGGCTATCTGGTGGGGCAGGGCTTTGCCACCGGGCAGGAAAAGACGTCGATCATTCCCCGGCGGAAAGAAGGCTATAAAGATCCGATTCTGGGCCGGTTCGGACTCCGTCCGGAAGATTTGGCGCTGTCGTTCATCTTCTGGAATTTTCTCAAGGAATTGCCGCGCGATACGGTGAAAGGCCATGAGTGCCGCGTCTTTCTGCTCAACGCGCCGGAACAACCCGGTCAAAAAGACGAGCTGGCCAAAGTTTATCTCAGTGCCAAATATTATTTTCCGCTGAAAGTCGAATGGTTTCAGAACCCGCAGACAACGCCTTACCGGACGCTGGAAATCTCGTCGTTCCGGGAAGTGAACGAAATCTGGGTGCCGGACAGTCTGGGGCTTTACGGGCCGGGCTGGCGGACCAAGGTGGAGTTCGATCAAGCCAGCGCCGGCCAGAAGGATACCGCTCCCCGCGACCTTTTTCTGCCTCAGGAATAGAATGAAAGTTTTGGATCGCGGGTAGCGGGGAAGACACGGGACGTTTTTGCAACTATTGACGCTTGATGCCGCGCTGCAACTGATAGAGCGCGCGGTAGCCGATTCGTGTGATATGTTGGGTTTCCAGCAGTTCTTGAAGTTCCGGGTCGCGGAGAAACAGCCGGTACTCGTCACGGCGGCGCTGCCAGCGGGCAGTGCCTTTGACCTGTTGGTCGGGCTGCATCGGGTGGATATAGATTTCCGTAACGCCCGGCCGAAGCTGCCGCAGTACTTCCAGCCAGTGTTCCTTTACCGATTGTTCCGGGCGATACGGCACCAGCATCAGCTCGTCCGGCATGACCAGTCCCAGCACCCCGGCCAGTTTGCGCAGAAAACCGCCGTGATGCGGCGCCAGCGTGGCCGCCGACGGCATCCGCAACGGCAACCGGTATTGCCACGCCAGTCGGATATACTGGAGAAAATAACTCAGCTTTTTCTGCATGACGCCCATGTGGGAATCGAGATGCGTAGGCTGCAAACCCAGTGCCAGCGCCCGGTCGACCTGGGCCTTGCCTTCACGATACGCCTCGCCGCTGTTGGAATGGGCATAGACGGCTTCCACATCCGGCCACAGCGTGCCGTCCGGACGGCACAAGCCTGGCACTTTGTCCGGGGCCGCCAGCGGCTGCCAGCGGCACTCCGGCCATTCGCCGGTATGGGTCAGATGAATGCCCAGATCCAGCGCAGGATTTTGACGGCAGGCGGCAATCATGGCTTCGGCGGCGGGACCGGGCATCATCACGGTGGAACTGGTGGCCAGACCCTGCGTCAGAACCTCGAGGATGGCGGCGTTGGCTTCCGGGCACATTCCGGCATCGTCGGCATTGACAATCAACAGCCGGTCGTCCCGGTGAAAGCCCAGGCGCTCGTTCAACGGTCGTTGATTGGAAAAAGAGTTCCAGTTCACCTTGATTGGTCCCGCTTCGGTTGCAACTTCACGCAATTATAATTCCGACGTATAGTCGGCCAATGCTCAACCGGAAATCGGGCGGTGAAATGGAATTAGTGATTCCAGCGCAGCAGCGCGGAACCCCAGGTAAGGCCGCCGCCGAAAGCGGTCAGCAGGACGTAATCGCCGTTCTTCACTTTGCCTTCGCGCACCATTTCATCGAGACAGATGCCGATGGTGGCGGCGGACGTATTGCTGTAGCGGTCGATATTCACCCAGACCCGTTCTTCGGGAATTTTCAACCGGGACGCCACGGCGGTGAGAATGCGGTAATTGGCCTGATGCGGCACCAGCCAGGCAACCTGGTCTTCGGAGACGCCGGCTTCCGTCAGGACGTTGCGGCAACTGTTGACCATGGCGGGGACCGCCTGTTTGAACGTTTCCTGTCCGTTCATTTTGATATAATGGAGCCGTTTTTCCACCGTTTCCGCAGACGGCGGCATGACCGAACCCCCGGCGGGGACATTCAAAATATCGGTAAAGGTACCGTCGGCCCCCAATTCGGAGGCGACGATCAACGGTTCGTCGGAGGCGTCTTTTTCCAGCACCAGCGCACCGGCGCCGTCGCCGAACAACACGCAGGTATTGCGGTCCTGCCAATCGACGATACTGGAAATTTTATCGGACCCGATGACCAGAATCTTTTTATAGCGAGGATTGCTGTTGAGCAACCCGGACGCCACTTCCAACCCGTAGATCAGGCCGGAACAGGCGGCTTCGAGATCGAGGCAGGCGGCGTTCTTCGCACCGATTTGGCCCTGAACAATACAGGCCGTACTGGGAAAACAGTGGTCGGGCGTACAGGTGGCCAACAGAATGAAGTCGAGTTCTTCGGGATTGATTTTCGCCGCGGCCAAGGCTTTTTTCGCTGCCTGAACGGCCAAGGCGGAGCAGGGTTCGTCGGGAGCGGCAATGTGACGTTCCCGGATTCCGGTGCGGGTCACGATCCATTCGTCGGAGGTGTCGACCATCTTTTCCAGGTCATGATTCGTCAAAATCTTGTCCGGAGCGTATGAACCGACTCCTGCTATTCTGATTCCCATTCTTTACTCCATTCCTGAAAAATCTGTCGGAACGCCGGAACCGGTTGCATCAGCTTTTGACGCCGTGTTCCGTACAGACTCCGCATTCGTTGATGCGTTTCACGATCAATTCGTTGAGCCCCTGGCGCACCGATTCCATGCCGACCCTGACCGCATTGCGGACCGCTCGCGGCGAGGAAGCGCCATGACCAATAATGCAGACGCCGTTGATCCCGAGCAAAGGCGCGCCGCCGAATTCATCGGCATCGCCGACCGCTTTCAGATCGCGAAACGCATTTTTGGCCAGAATCGCGCCGGTCCGGCGGATCGGATCTTTGCCGAACGCATCTTTAATCCAATGCATTACGGCTTTGGCGAGTCCTTCGCTGCCCTTGAGCAGTACGTTGCCGATAAAACCGTCACAGACGACCACGTCGGTGACGCCTTCGAAAATGGTATTGCCTTCCACGTTGCCGATGAAATTGATCGGCATCCGGTCGAGCAATTTAAACGCTTCTTTGGTGAGATCGTTGCCTTTGACGTCTTCCCCGCCCACGCTGAGCAACCCGATGCGGGGTTTCTCGATACCGAACGCGAAGTGCGAATACGCTTCGCCCATGACCGCGAACTGGGCCAGGTTGATCGGCTTGCAGTCGGTATTGGCACCGGCATCGATCAGAATAAACCGACCTTCCGCGCACGGTATGATGGTACCGATCGCCGGCCGTTCGACGCCGGGCAATGTCCGAACCAGTACTTTGGTCGAGGCGACGGCGGCGCCGGTATGACCGGCACTGACCACGGCATCGACGCGCTTGTCCCGGAGCAGTTCGGCGCAGACGGTCATCGAGGAGTTTTTCTTGGCCCGCAACACGGCCGTCGACGGATCGGACATTTCCACCACGTCTTCGGCATGAACCTGGGAAACCCGGGGATGCTTGAGCAACCCGTACTTTTCCAGATAAAACGAAATCTTGCTCAAGTGGCCGACAATAACCAGTTCCTCGATATTGGGAAAGTCATTGACTGCCTGAGCAATTCCTTCGATAATTGCGGCGGGTGCGTAATCGCCCCCCATGGCATCTACGGCAATTCTCATGATAAACGCTTATTCAGCTACACTGATAACCTTTTTACCATTGTACATACCGCAGGACGGGCAAGCGCGATGGGGCAGTACCGGCGCTTGACAGGCGGTACAACGATTGATTTCCACACCTTCGTAACGATTGGCGCCCTTGCGGGAACGCTTCTTCATTTTGGACATTTTCCGTTTCGGAACACCCATTTCAGCATCTCCTGAATTTGCTTCCAGTTCTTCAATCCGTATTCGTCACCGGAACCCATTCGGGTTTTTCCGGTTATGACAAGAGCGTTTACTATAGCACCATCGGACTATTTTTCAAACTTCAAACCGTCCAGCGCGTTCCAAGTGTCGTTTTCCGCTTTCGGCTGCTTGCAACGGCACTTTTTTCGATTCAAATTGACCCCGCACTGCGGGCAAAGTCCCCGACAATCTTCTTGACACTGCGGATTCTGCGGAATCAGAATCAGCAGATCTTCCCGAATGTCGGCGCTGACGTCAAGTTCGTCTTCCGTAATATTTTCATAAAAATGACAGACCTCGGCGGCGGCCAGCGGCGCGGTAAAGTTTTCCAGACACCGGCCGCACTGCGCCGTCATGGACGTCGCCGCCGTGCCTTCCACCAGGATGCCGCCGGAAACCAGCGACGCCCGCAGATGATAAACTACCGGATGATCCAGCCGCAACAACGCTGTCGGCGTCACATCCAGAAATTCCGCCGGCTCTTCACCGTCGAAATTTACCCATTCGGTACTCAAAAGATGGAGCGGAATCTTGATCATAAAGTCGATTTCAATCCTAATTTTTCTTTCAATGCCTTCGCCACCACCGGGGGCACAAACTGTTCGTAGTTGCCCCCGCATAACGCGATTTCCTTAATCAGCCGCGAACTGATGAACGAATTTTCCGCACTCGGCATCATGAACAGTGTTTCACAGTCGGCATTCAATTTCCGGTTCATCAACGCCATCTGCAATTCGTACTCGAAATCGGAGAACGCCCGCAGCCCGCGGAGAATCGACGACACCTGCAGCCGTTCCACCGCATCCACCAGCAAGCCATCGAACGATACCGCTGCCACTTTCTTGCCGAGTCCGGCACAGGCTTCCGTGACGAACATGACCCGCTCTTCCGTATTGAACAGCGACGTCTTACTGTAATTCTTCGCCACCGCCACGTACACTTTATCAAAAATCTTCGCCGCCCGGAAAATCAAATCCAGATGACCATTCGTCAACGGATCAAAACTGCCCGGATAAAGCACGGTCTTCTGCGCGGTCGTCTTCACTTGGTTGTAACTCCATAAATGTAATTACGATATCTTATCAAATTAGTACGCCATCCGATAAAAGACAAACCGTCTTCGCAAAAAGTACCCGCCAGAACAATAGAACAATAGAACAATAGAACAATAGAACATTAGAACAATAGAACAATAGAACAATAGAACAATAGAACAATAGAACATTAGAACATTAGAACAATAGAACATTAGAACAATAGAACAATAGAACATTAGAACAATAGAACATTAGAACAGGGAACAGGGAACAGAGAACAGGGAACAGGGAACAGGGAACAGGGAACAGGGAACAGGGAACAGAGAACAGAGAAAAAAAAGTTCTTCTTGACAGAAAAGAGTATTGGGGATATACTTGATAAAGTAACTTGCGCAATAATGGCGCTTTGCTTTTTATTAGATAGCCAGAAAAAACCATATTTAAGGCAATATATTAAAGGGATTTTGATGAAAGAAAAAGTAACTTTTCTTGCTCAAAAAAACGATTTTTCGCCGGGAGCGGGGCGGAAGGCGCGAATCACCATCGACGATGTGGCCCGCTCGGCCGGAGTGTCGACCACGACGGTATCCCGCGTGGTCGGCGGACATTGCGAACGCATCGGTCAGGCGACGGTGGAAAAAGTCAAGGCCGTGGTGGAACGGCTGCACTACAGTCCGAACAAGTTGATCCGCGCTTTGCAACAGGGACGCAGCGATACCATTGCCTATGCCAGTTTTTACTCCGGTTTGCGTCGGCACGATGAAGTACAGCAGCAGACCTTGATCGAAATTTACCGCGCGGCACAACACGCCGGTTATGACGTCCTGTTGCCGACCGGCGGCGTGGACGACAACGGCATGACGCTGGTCAATCATCTGCTGGACGGCCGTTGCGACGGCGTAATTCTGGAAGTACCGCATCATGCCGCCGTTTTGGATATTTTACAGGAACAGAAATTTCCTACGGTGGTCGCCGGCTGTCGGCAGGTCCCGGCCGGAATGGGCAACGTCTATGGCGATTATGTCGACGGCACTCGTCAGGCGATGCAATACCTGTTGAACCTGGGACATCGACGGATCGCTCACCTCGCCGGTCCGGTTCAACGCTGGGATGAGGCGCAATGCCGGATGGAAACGTATCAGGAAATGCTCCGGCAGGCCGGACTGCCCGATGACAAAAGGCTGATTCTGCCCAACTGGGGAACGGAATCCTGGGCGGTTGATGAAAAGGAAGTGGAACAGGCGTTGGCCTGCTGGCTGGAGCTGGAACAGCCGCCGACCGCGGTATTCTGTGCCAGCGACCGTCTGGCGATCGCGTTGATGGAAGCGGCAAGACGGCGGGGCTTGAATCTTCCCGCCGACTTGTCGGTGGTGGGGTTTGACGATATGCCTTCCGCCCGATGCTGTACTCCGGAGCTGACTACGGTACGGATTTCCGTGGCGGAAATTGCTTCTGCCGCGATGACGATGTTACAGCAGCAGATTGCCGGCGAGACGGTTGTTACGCAGAAGATCATTCCGGCAGAACTGGTGATTCGGCATTCGACGGTATCGCCGGCGGAAAAAAACGGGAGATAAAAGATGGAAAAGACCAGTTTTGACGATACGACCATGGCGGAGTTTCTGGCCCGTCATGACCTGATTTATGAAAAGCCGGCGCTGGAATACGGGCGCGGCCTGCCATTGGGCAATGCGACGGCTTCGGCGGTAATCTGGGGCGACAATCCGCTGAAAATTTCGCTGGATCGCGCCGATTTCTGGGAAATCCGCAATACTTTCAAGCCGGACCCGGAAAAATTCAAATGGCGGCGCTTCCGCGAAAAAGTGGCGCAGGGCCGGGGCGATGAGTTTGAGGAATTCTGCAACTTGGCCCCGGGGCCGATGCCGAACCGTTTTCCCCTCGGCCGTTTGGAATTGAGTCTGAAAGGCAAGTCGGTAAGCGACTGCACCATGCGGCTTCATCTGCACGAAGCCATGGCCGAAGGAGCGTGTCGGACCGAGTGCGGCGGCCTCGTCTGGCAGGCTTATGTCAGCGCCGAACAGCCGGTCCTGATTTTTCGTTACCGGGAACTGGAAGATGAAACGCTGCGTCTACGTGTGCGCCTTTCCACCGAAGCCGGAGCATATACGGACGACATTGCCGCCGAACAGGCCAAGGGAACGTTCGGCGGAATCGGCGGCTATGCCTGCAGCGGCGAGGTCGCGGAGATCGTGAAAGGATGGGGCTGGCCCGCGTCGGTTCGCGGCCGCGACGGCGACATTGAATTTTATCGGCAGATCGTGCCGGAAAACGGCAGCGTGGGAGTTGCCTGGCGCTGCCTCCGTCAAGACGGGAGGGAAACAACTCTTGCCGTCGGCATGATCGTCGACCGGAAGAGCGACGGGGCGGCCGAGCAGGCCGTCGAACTGTTGAAGGGGCTGGCCGCGCCGGACGCCCTGACGAAACTCGAACAGGCACACCAAAAGTGGTGGCGTGATTTTTATCCGAAATCTTTTTTATCGCTTCCCGACACCCGGCTGGAAGGCTTCTACTGGATTCAGATGTATCTGTTGGGCTGCATGGCCCGGCCGGACGGGATTACGCCGTCGATCGGCGGGGTTTGGCCGGGGCTCGACAACGGCTGGTCGCAGATGTGCGGCAACGATTATCACTGGAATCTGAACAATCAGGGAATTCTGATGCCGATTTATACGGCCAACCGGCTGGAACTGGGCTTTTCCACGTATGACCTGCTGGAACGGGCCCGGCCGACGATGGCCGAGTTCTGCCGGACTTTCTTCGAGTGTGACGGCGAATTTCTGCCCCATTGTACGGATATCGACGGTCGGCCGACTTACTGCAATCCCGACCAGTTCGAATTCTGCGGGCTGCCGTGGATGTGCCAGCAGATGTGGCTGCATTACCGCCATTCTCTCGATCGGGAGTTTTTGCGGACCCGCCTCTATCCGATGATGCGCCAAGCCGTCCGGCCGATGCTGAACGATCTGCGGCCGGACGACAACGGCAAACTGCATTTACCCTGTACTTCCTCACCGGAATATCACGGCAAAGAGGAAACGTTCCATTTCGCGCTGAACTTCCTGAATTGGAAAAAACGTTTCGGTCCGGATGCGTCGATCGATTTGGCGTTTTTGCGTTTCCTCTGTCAAACGCTGCTCGAAACGGTTAACATTCTCGAAATTAAAGACGAAGATGAACCCGTCTGGCAAAATACGCTGGATCATTTGACCGACTATCCGGTGGACGAATACGGCGGGCTGATGGTGCGCCGCGACGTACCGGCGGAATCCAGTCACCGGCATTTGTCGCATCTCTTTGCGATTCATCCGCTGCATCTGTTGCGGATGGAGGCGCCGGAAGAAAAAGCGTTGATTGAAAAAAGTCTGCTGGTGCTGGCCGCCAACGGTACCGGCGAATGGATGGGCTGGTCGTTCGCCCAGGCGGCAATGCTCTATATTCTTGCCGGTCGTCCGGCGGTCGCCCGGATGCTGTTGCTGGATTTGATCGACAAGGTGCTCTATGAGAATACTTTTTACCTGCAGGGCTGCAATCATGACTGTGCCGTGAATCTGCAGCATAACATGGGCGTGACGGTGGAAGCCGGCGAGATGGGCGCCGCCGCGCTGATGGATTTTCTGTGCCGCAGTTACCATGGAACGGTCTACGTGTGCGACCAGATGCCGGCGGCCTGGGATGAGGCGTCGTTCTGGCATCTGCGGGCGGAAGGCGCGTTTCTGGTCAGCGCGCGGCGGAAAAACGGCCGGAGCGAATTTATCGCGCTGTTTTCCGAACAAGGCGGTCCGGCGCGTCTGGCATCCGATCTGGGAACCGACGTGGACGTTTGGTGCGACAACCGCGCCGTGCCGTATCGAGCCGAAGCTGGCCGGATCGAATTCGACACCGAGGCCGGGAACGAATATGTCGTCTGTCCCCGCGGTTGCCGTCCGGCGGACTATCGGATTGCGCCGGTCCGGGAGAAAAGCTGGGAACGCAATTTCTTCGGGCTGAAAAAGCACGAACGCTATTAACCCGGAAGGCGAGGCAGAGTAGAAGTGTTATCCCTGATTTGTGCCATCAGTTGCGGGTTGACGAATACGGTCGTGGGCTGGTCGTTCAAAGGAGCGCAGAACGCGCATTGTCCCACCGAACGGTTCGGCGGATACGGAAGCGGGATCGCGCTACTGGCCGCCTTGGGCATGTTGCCGTTTTTTTCCGGACCATGCCTGACCGGCGGAGTCTGGCTGATCGGGAGCGGGCTGGGCGTGCTGTTTTGTGCGACAACCGCCTTGAATGTACTCGCCAACCGGATGGGACCGCCGTCGATGGCCTGGTCGATGGCCAATATGGGGCTGCTGGTGCCGATCATCCTGTCCTGGCGGTTGGGCGAGTCGTTCCGCTGGTCGGACGGCGTAATGCTGCTGGTTTTCGGCATGATGTTGCTCGGGTTCCAGCGGGGTATGGCGCAGGCGGACGATCGGATTCGCACATCGCGCGGACGCTATATCCTGCTGCTGGCGGCGGTGTTTCTCGTCAACGGTCTGCTGATGTTCGGTTTCAAATGGAACGGGATGCGTTATCCGGACGCCAACCCGGCCTCGTTGCTGACTGCGATGTACGGCAGCGCCTGGGTTTGTTTTATGCTCTGGACGACCGTCCGGCATGGCGTTAAAACGTCCGCCCCCGCCAACTCGACATTATGGCCGACTCTGAAATGGGGAGTCGTGCTGGGGAGCGCAATCAGTCTGACCCAGATTCTGATGCAGGCGGCCATGAGCTTACCGGCCGTCGTGGCGTTTCCGCTGATTCAGGGCTTGTCCCTGATGGGGGGTGTCTTGCTGATGGCCTGGGTATATCGGGAAACGCTCAACGGAGCAAAAATCGTCGGGTTGATGGCAGGGCTGGCCGTAATGATTTTAAGCGTATTGCGGTAGGCGTCCGGAACGTTTCCGGGGCTACTGTTTTTTTCGCCGGTTGAAGAAGTGCCGGGAATCGCCCCATTCGTCCCAGAGAATGGTTTCGCCGATCGATTCCACCCGACGTTGCAGACAGCCGCGGCACTGCAACGAATTCTCGTCGAGGCACGGCTTGTTGTCGTAGAGCTGATACGACGGGCGGAAGCTGACGTCCGTGACATTGGGCATAATCACGTTGGCGCCGGCCAGCAATCCCTTTTCGCGCCCCTGGGGATCGAGCGCCTGAAGCGCAGTGGTGGCGGCGATATTGACGTCTTTCAACAACAGCCGGGCGCCGGCGATCATTTTCAATCCCCACTTCAATTGCCGGGCCGGATTGAAATCTTTGACGGTTTCCGCCAGCGGCGTCTGGTGGTGCAGCAGATACGGTCCCATGCCGATCATGTCGATATCCAGCTCTTTGAAAAACAGCAGGTCGTTGACCAGGTGCCCGACGGTCTGGCCGGGCAGTCCGGACATGACGCCGGTCCCTACCTGATAGCCGACTTGCCGGAGCAGAGTCAGACATTTCCGCCGGGCATCATAGTCGTGGTCGGCGGGATGAAGCTGCTTATAGAGTTCCGGGTCGGATTCCTCAATCCGGAGCAGGTAGCGGTGCGCTCCGGCGGCGAACCAGCGCCGGTAAGTTTCCTCGGTCTGCTCGCCCAGGCAAAGCGTAATGCCCAGCTTGCCGCCGGACTGCGTTTTAATCTCCTGAACGACATCGACAATGAAATCGACGAACTCCGGCGCGCAGACTTCCCCCGATTGCAGGACAATCGATCCGTACCGGTGGTGAAAAATCCACATGGCTTCCTTGAGAATCTCGTCGCGTGTCATGCGGAACCGTTTGACGGCATGATTGCTCTTCCGGATGCCGCAGTAATAGCAGTCTTTGGCGCAGATGTTGCTGATTTCGATCAGGCCGCGGAGCGATACTTTTTTGCCGATATGGCGGAGTTTCACTTCATACGCGGCGGCGTAGAGGTGCTGCAATTCGGTTTCGTCTTCCAGCGACAGCAGCCGACGGAGGTCGTCGGCCGTCGGAATATAGGCGTCGGTTTTCGCCAGCTTGAGCAGATCGTCGAGAGCGGATGGCATAGGCGGATTCTCCTGTCGCTGAGGTTAAAAATAGAGGTCGCGTTCGCCCTGGCCGATCCGGGCGAGTTGATTGCGCACGGTCTGACGTCGGGCCGGATCCGCGATGGCGGAAACATACTTTTCAATCCGGCCCATGCCGTTTTTCCGGGTACTTTCCGGCGCGTAGTCGGCCAGATATTCGGCCAGAGTCAGCAGCGCGTTGGCGGTACAGAACCGTTCGGCAAAGTCCGGCGCGGCGGGTTGGACAAGGGATTCCCCGGTCCGCCCGCGACGGTCGCAGGCGGTACAGAAACTCGGCAGATAATTTTCCTCGATCAATTCCCGGACCATTTCATCCAGCGACCGGAGATCGCCCTGTTGGGACTGATTCCGCTGGATGGCGGCGGCGGTCGGGGCTCCGGCGTCCAGTTGCGAAACGCCGAACGGCAGGACGGCCCGCCGTTCGGCGGCGGTTTCCCGCGCGGTCACCACCACGCCCACTTCCGGCATGGCCAGTCGCAGAATCGCCACCAGCCGCTTGAATTGGTCGTCGGTTACCAGATATTCCGAGTCGGGGCTGATGCCGTGAACCGGACGCAGCCGCGGGACGTTGACGGTATGCGGCATGACGCCGTAACGCCGGTGCAGATGTTGCGCGTGGGCCACCAGTCCCAGCACTTCGAAACGCCAGTCGTAGAGTCCGAACAGCGCGCCGATACCGAGATCGTCGCACCCGCCTTCGAACGCCCGGCTGAGGCCGTCCAGCCGGTATTCATAGTCGGCTTTGGGCGTCTTGGGCGGATAGCAGGCGGCGTATGTTTCCCGATGATACGTTTCCTGAAACAGCTGGCAGGTGCCGATTCCGGTTGTCCGAATGGTTCGATACCCTTCGCGGTCGAGCGGCGCGGCGTTGATGTTGACGCGCCGGATCTCGCCGGCATAGTCCGATTTGACGGCATAGGCGGTCCGGACGGTATCGGCAATGAATTCCGGGGTATAAGAGGGATGTTCGCCGAAGACCAGCGTCAGCCGTTTATGGCCGAGTTTTTCCAGCGCCCGGACTTCGGCCACGGTTTCTTCCTGAGTCAGCGTCTTGCGGACGGTTGACCGCAGGCTGCGGCGAAAACCGCAGTACGGGCAGTCGTTGACGCAGAAACTGCCGATATAAAGCGGCGCGAACAGTACGATGCGCCGTCCGTAAAACTTTTCCTGGACGATCCGCTCGGCGTGGAAAAGCGCTTCGAACCCTTCCGGCGAGGTGACCGCCAGCAACGCCGACGTATCCGCAACCGAAAGCGGCTGACCGTTCAAACTGCGGGTCAGAATATCGTTCAGCCGGACGCGGTCTTCCCGCGTGTCGGCGATAAGATGATGGAAACCGGGCTCGTCGATGAAATCGATGCCGCCTTCGGACAACTGCCGTTCGCTCATGACTGCAACTTCTTATTTCTCAAATGAATAATGTTGATCAAAAAAATATACAATCGCAACGGTCTTTTAACAAGTCGAAAAGCGCAAAACAAGTTTCCGGGGAAAACCCCGAAAAATTTGCAAATTTTTCAAGGTTTTTCTCCGGACCCCATTCCCTGGCTTTTAAACTTTTTAATCTGTTTATCTGTTTGCGCAGCAAGCAGATAAATAAACTAAAAATTTTGCGGGGTCAAAATTGGGGTGCGGGGAAGAAATGGGGCGCTGTTTCAAAAGCGCCCCGTGGCTTCCCCGCTGCCGACGTTTTGAGATTTGCCGCTTCAGCCGGCGAATTCGGCGATTTCCTTGACGCAACGTTCGGCGGTATGACCGTCCCAGAGCGCCGGACGGAAAGCGGCCAGCCGGCCGGCGTCGACAATGGTATTGAAGGCACGGCGAATCCGTCCGACGTCGTTGCCCACCAGCACGCCTACGCCGCCGTTTTTAACCAGCGTCACCGGACGTTCGGTGTTGTCGCGCAAAATCAGACACGGGGTCCCCAAAACGCAGCATTCCTCCTGTAGACCACCGCTGTCGCTGAGCATGATCCGGGCTTCCATATTGAGCCGCAGCAGGTCGTGATAGCCGAGCGGCTGGAGCAGCACGATCCGTCCACAGGCGTTGACGCGGTCGAGCAGTCCGGTGGTTTGCATCTGTTTGAGCGTGCGCGGATGGACCGGCCAGAGCAGCGGCATGACCGCCGAGGCTTCGTCGACCAGAAAATTCGTGATTCCGGCCAGCGTTTCCTGATGATCGACGTTGGAGGGCCGATGCAGCGTCACCACGCCGAAATCGCCGTCGATCTGCGGGAGCGGCAACGTATGGCCGGGATGCAGATTGTTCTTCATGATGTCGGCAATATTCAAGGCGGCGGCTTTGGCGCGTTGTTCTTCCAGCGTGTCGATCATGATGTTGCCGACGAATTTGACGGCCGCCGGTTTGGCCCCTTCCTGAATCAGATTGGCGGACGAGAGTTCGTCGGGCGTCAACAGCAGATCGGCAAGGCGATCGGTGACCAGACGGTTGATTTCTTCCGGCATGGTCATATCGCGGGAGCGCAATCCGGCTTCGATATGGGCCAGCTTGATACATTCCTTTTTGGCGGTAATCGAACAGGCGCAGGTGGCGTTGACGTCGCCGACGACCACAACCCAATCGGGCTGGAGCTGCTTGACGACTTTCTCAAACTCGATCATCGTCTTGCCGACCTGTTCGGCATGGGTGCCGGAGCCGATACCCAGATTGATATCGGCCGGGGGAATGTTCAACGACGTGAAAAACTGCTGCGACATCTTGTCGTCGTAATGCTGTCCGGTATGAACCAGAATATGTTCGATCTGCGCGGCCGTCTGATGCTCGGCATTCCATTTGGCAATCGCCCGGATGAACGGCGCGATCTTCATAAAATTGGGCCGAGCCCCTACCACGGATACTATTTTCATCGGTGCGTTCTCCCTTTGGAAACAATAGAACAATAGAACAATAGAACAATAGAACAATAGAACAATAGAACAATAGAACATTAGAACATTAGAACATTAGAACATTAGAACATTAGAACATTAGAACATTAGAACAATAGAACATTAGAACAATAGAACAATAGAACAATAGAACATTAGAACAATAGAACAATAGAACAATAGAACATTAGAACATTAGAACATGGGAACAATCGAACATTAGAACATGGGAATAATCGAACATTAAAACATGGGAACAAAGAAAACTTAGCAATAACAAAATGTCAGAACATTATTAAAATCATAGAACATTTAAATTTTTCTCACTGTTTTTCCTGGCGGTATGGATACTTTTTACCAAAATGGCGATCAGTTCATTGCATTCACTCAACAAGGGCATAATCTTACTTTCGGGATTGATCATCTTTGTTCGTACAATCAATTTTATCCACACTTCCGATTCACGAAGCTCCTTGATGGCGATCTTGATTTTGTGGATGAAATCATCGCAAGATTCAGCTCCTTGTGCTTCCGCATAATTGGCCGCCGGGGAAGTTCCGCTACGGAGTAACTGTCCGCGAAGATGATTGCCGCTGTCAGTTCGGGGCAATACTTCGCACAACGTCATTACTCGAGCGGCAAAATCAATCAGACGTTCGTTAAGATTGTTTTGGACGGCCTTGGCTGTCATGTTTTATTCCTGTTCCCCTGTTCCCTTGTTCCTCTGTTCCCCTGTTCCTCTGTTCTAATGTTCTAATGTTCAATTGTTCTAATGTTCAATTGTTCTAATGTTCAATTGTTCTAATGTTCCCTTGTTCCTCTGTTCCTCTGTTCTAATGTTCTAATGTTCAATTGTTCAATTGTTCTAATGTTCAATTGTTTCTTCGTTCTGTAAGAATTCGGACAGGCAACTATCGATGCGGCGGAACCGATAATCGCGGCACAGCATTTCCAGCTTCGGCCACGTGCTTTTCAAGTTCACATAACTCTTGAATCGGCGTTTCCACGGCATTGGCAGCCGCGGATGTTCCGGGTCGATTTCCCGCGGGTGCAGATAGACCACCAGCGGACGGTTGTGCCGCGCCAGATGGTTGATGCCCCAGCGGATCATCCAAGCCGGCGCCAGCCGCAGATACCCGCCGCCGAACACGCTGAACCGTTTGCCTCCCAGTTCGACCATCGACTGCGGCATTTCAAGCAGGTTGCCGGACTTGGTGGCGATGCGATAGGGCGTCAACGGGGCTCCCGCCGCACCGCCGTGACCCCGCGCCGCCGGGAAAATACTGGAGTCATAGAGATAACCCGCCGCCCGGATTTCTTCGAAAAACCACGGGGTATCGTTCAGGGTACAGAAACCCGGCGAACGAAACCCTTTTACCGGCTCCCCAATGATATCTTCGAGAATCTTTTTCCCGTGGGTAAGGTCGTCGCGAAACATCGCTGCGCCGGTGAGACGGGTGGACAGCAAATGGGCGTACCCGTGACAGGCGATTTCGTGGCCGCCGTCATGGCAGGCTTTGACCAGTTCCGGATAATGTTCGGCAAACCATCCCAGCCAGAAAAAAGTGACTTTCTGTTCTCGGGCGGCAAACAATTCCAGCATCCGGCGCAACGGCTTTTCAAACCGGATTTCACACCGGCTCCAGGCGTCGACGCCGGGAGCGGAGGGAATATCCAGAATATTGAACCAGTCTTCGACGTCGATGGTCAGAAAACGGGTGTCGGCGTAGTTCATCATCATCGGTATTCGCGGGGCTCAGAGCCGGCCGTCGACCAGTTCCGGCGGCAGGAAACCCTTGATATCGTAGATCACGACCTTGGATTTCTTGAACTTGCCGAAATCGAAGTCGCGGAACTGACGATGGGCAACTGCCAGCACGACGGCGCTGTAGTCCGAAAGCTGTTTTTTCAAAGTCTTTTCATCTTTGACCAGCTCGACGCCATATTCGTGTTTGACTTCGGCGGCATCGGCCCACGGGTCGAAGAAATCGACCTGACAACCGAATTCCACCAGGCCGCGATAGATGTCCAGCACCCGGGAATTGCGGATGTCCGGGCAGTTTTCCTTGAAAGTAATGCCCAGCATCAGCACCTTGGCATCCTGAATCTGAAGTCTCTTGCGGATCATCAGTTTGACGATTTCCCCGGCGGCATAGTTGCCCATGCCGTCGTTGAGGCGGCGACCGGCGAGAATGATTTCCGGATGGTAGCCGAGCGCCTGCGCCTTATGGGTCAGATAGTAGGGGTCGACCCCGATGCAATGGCCGCCGACCAGACCGGGACGGAACGGCAGAAAGTTCCATTTGGTTCCGGCGGCCGCCAGCACTTCGTGGGTGTCGATGCCGACCAGCTTGAAAATCTTGGACAATTCGTTGACGAACGCGATGTTGATGTCGCGCTGCGAGTTTTCGATGACTTTGGCAGCTTCCGCGACTTTGAGGCAGGAGGCGCGATGGGTACCGGCCTTGATGATGCTGCAATAAAGCGCATCGACGGCGTCGGCGGCTTCCGGCGTGGAACCGCTGGTAATCTTTTTGATCTTGGTCAGGGTGTGTTCCTTGTCGCCGGGATTGATGCGTTCCGGACTGTAACCGCAGAAGAAATCCTTATTGAACTTCATACCGCTGAATTTTTCCATCACGGGGACGCATTCTTCTTCGGTACAACCGGGGTAGACGGTGCTTTCGAAGATGACGATCACCCCTTTTTTCATGATCTGACCGATGGTTTCGCTGGCGCGATAGAGCGGGGTCAGGTCGGGGCGATTGTATTTATCGACCGGGGTCGGGACGGTGACGATGAAAATATCGCGGTCTTTCAGGTCTTTCGGGTCGGAAGAATAATGCAGCTTTTTGGCGGCTTTCAATTCAGCGGAAGTCGTTTCCAGCGTGGCGTCGTTGCCTTTGGCAAGCGCGGCAAGACGTTCTTTTTTGACGTCGAAGCCCACGGTGTCGAACTTTTTGCCGTATTCGACCGCCAGCGGCAGGCCGACGTAACCCAAGCCGATGATCGCCACTTTGATTTTGCCATCCGCAATCTTACGACATAACGTACTCATTCGCCTCGTATCCTTCCTGTATATCCGCATTTCCAGCGGAAAGCGGTTTTTTCCTGAAATCGTAATGGATTAAAATATCTTATCCGGCAACGGTTTTCAAGGCGCAAAGCGGGATGGGTTATTTCCGGGGCCGGGCTGGCGGCGGACCATTTACCAGATTCTGCCGGTGAAAACAGGTGTTGCCGCCGCCGGGCGGAGGCGCGTAGTACCAGACGACATTGATTCCGGCGTCGCGCAGCCGGCGCAGCAGTCCCGGGTGGTCGTCCTTTTCCACCCAGGAGGAGACGGTCAGCGTGGCGATCTTACGGCGCTTGAGCTCCGTCAGCAGCGCTTCCTGCGACGGAAATGCCGCGGCATCCGGCAGCAGGTAGCGCACGCCGCCGGTCGGATTCGGCCGGGCTTCCACGGCGAAAATTTCATTGACGGTGCAAGCGGCCGGAGTGACGCGGTGCGTCTGCCGCGCCGCAACTACCCGGTGGACAAAGTCATCCCAGCGATGTTCTTCCAGAATCCGGTGCGGACAGAATTTACCGCTCCAGTCCTGATGTTTTTTCAACGCTTTGTCCGGCAGCCCGTAGCAGTCGAGCAGCCAGGCGGCCAGCAGCACGGCATTGGCTTCCGCCCGGCGGTAAAGCGATTCGTTCGGACCGTAACAGGCACTGCGGCAGATTTCGATGGCGAGACTGTGCATGTTGCCGTTGCCGCGGCCGTCGCCGGCGTGCCAGCCGCACTGGTCGAGCGGAAGCAACTGGACGGCGCCGTTTTCATCGACGGCAAAATGAAAGGAAACGGCTTTTACTCCTTCCTGACTGTTGTTGACCCGGCAGCGTTCGTGCCAAGCGGAAAACGGCTCGGCGGTGTTATGAATGGTAATATAGTTGACGCCGTTCATCGGCCCGCCGAATTTATGCTGGCGGTTGTAGGGGGTGTCGTCGATGGTGGCGATCAGCAAGGAACACCCGTTGACCGGATACCGGGCCAGAACCGCCGGTTTGGGCGGCGGCGCGGAGGGGACCGGGGCGGGGGTACTGCATCCGGCCGGCAGCAGCAGAGTTGCCAGTCCCGACAGAATTCCGGCCAAGCCATTCAGTCTCCGCATGAAACTTTCCTTCGTTCCGTTCAACGGTTTGCTGTCGCCTAATGTATAATGGACCGGAGGATTTGCAAGCTGGGGAAAAACGTCAATCCGGCCATGGAAAAAGAACGTTCCGGGCGCGGAAACGACGGTGGGCGGCCGGCGCGCCCGGCGAAGCGCCGGCGTTTTCCTTGAAAATAGTTGCGGCGGCAGTTTTGACATTTACCGGAAGTACACTATATTTTGACGGATATCCAGAAGAAAAAGCAGTTTCATCGGAACCGGAAGCGGTTCATGACCAGGAGTTGCAATGGCGGGAACACCAAAACTGATTGTTTTATCGGAGCAGTTGCGCGGCAAAAGCTTCGAACTGACGAAAGACCTCGTGTCGGTCGGCCGGGTGGAAGATCGGGACATCTGCATCAAAGATCCGACGATCAGCACACATCATTGTGACTTTATTCGGAATGGAGCGACATTTGTTCTGCGGGACAACAACAGCACCAACGGCACGCGGGTCAATAACGTGCCGGTGACGGAACAGGAACTCCAGAACAGTGATATTCTGCAACTCGGGGGAGTGGAAATTCTCTATGACTGCGACGACAAATCGGTGACGACGGTGATGCGAACCCAGACCGGGATCGATCTCGAAAGCACGGAAGTCGGCGTGGCCACGGTGAAAAAAATGGATAAATTTTCCACGGCCGAGAAACATAATCGGACCGGTATGTCGCAAATGCTGATGATCGGCATTGTGATTTTGCTGGTGATCTCGGTCTTGGGACTGCTCGGATACATCGCTTATCTGATGAGCACGCCGGAAAACAATAACGGCGACCGGATCGGCAAACCTAAAAAAACGACCCAACCCACCGCGATGATCGTGATTGGCGAACATCGGGTCTAATCCGACCCGGCAGTCGGATCGAAAATTCCGGCTCCGGACGTTGACAAGCACTATTCTAAACAGGAAAGATTTTTATGAGTAATAACGACAACGATTCCCCTGACTTCAAACCCCGGCGTTCCTCGGCGGCCGCCGTGATCTGGTTGCTGATCTTCGGGTTCGTCGCCATGCTGTTTTTCTTCAAATACCATCCGACGGCAGCCGTTCAGCAGTGGGATCAGAGCGAATTTGAAAAGCAGTTGAAAACCGGCAATGTCCTGACGGTGGAAATGACGTCGGAATCCGACCGCATTCTGGCGGTCGAAGGCAAATACAAACGGACCGGCGAGGCCCTCAAACCGGTCGCCGGCGAAGCGCAATCGACCACCGGCGAATACCGTTGCCGGCTGATCTATTCCGACGAACTCAACAAGGCGCTGACCGCCCAGCCCGAAACCAAGGTCGAAGTCAAACCCAAGGATACTTGGTGGACCAATCTGCTGATGACGGTGTTGCCGATCCTGATTATTGTGGCGGTGCTCTATTTCCTGTTTTCCCGCCAGATCAAAATGGCCGGGAAGGGCGCGATGCAGTTCGGCAAAAGCCGTGCTCGCATGATTATGCCCGATGACCTCAAAACGTCGTTTTCCGACATTGCCGGCGCCGACGAAGCCAAGGAAGAAGTACAGGAAATCATCGAATTTCTGCGCGACCCGATCAAGTTCAAACTGCTCGGCGGCAAGATTCCCAAAGGCGCCTTGCTGATGGGGCCGCCGGGAACCGGGAAGACGTTGCTGGCCAAAGCCGTGGCCTGCGAAGCCAACGTGCCGTTTTTCTCGATCAGCGGGTCCGATTTTGTGGAAATGTTCGTGGGGGTTGGCGCCAGCCGCGTCCGCGATATGTTCGAACAGGCCCGCAAGCACGCGCCGTGTCTGATTTTCATCGATGAAATCGATGCGGTCGGCCGCTCCCGGTTCTCCGGACTCGGCGGCGGGCATGACGAACGCGAACAGACTTTGAATGCGATGCTGGTGGAAATGGACGGTCTGGAAACGCAGGGCGGCGTGATTGTGCTGGCCGCCACCAACCGTCCGGACGTGCTGGACCCGGCGTTGCTGCGTCCGGGCCGGTTCGACCGCCAGATTGTCCTCGACCTGCCCGACATCGTCGGACGGCGTCACATCCTTGACGTACACATCAAAAGTATTAAAGTTGAAGAAGGCGTCGAGCTCGACATCATTGCCCGCGGAACGCCGGGCTTCAGCGGGGCCGATCTGGCCAATCTGGTCAACGAAGCCGCCCTGCTGGCCGCCCGCAACAACCGGGAAGCGGTCGGCATGGCCGACCTGGAAGAAGCCCGCGACAAAGTCCGCTGGGGCCGGGAACGGCGCAGCCGCAAAATCAGCGAACGGGAACGCCGCCTCACGGCCTATCATGAAAGCGGCCACGCGCTGGTGGCGCTCAATTGCGTTCACGCCACGCCGATTCACAAAGTCACGATTATTCCCCGCGGTCAGGCTTATCTCGGCGCGACCATGTTTCTGCCCGACGAAGACAGCTATACGCAGAGCCGTTTGGAACTGCTCGACGAGTTGGCCCGGCTGATGGGCGGCCGCGTGGCGGAAGAAGTTATTTTCACCGATATCACCAGCGGCGCGGCCGGCGACATTCAGCAGGCGACCAAGATCGCCCGCGCCATGGTCTGCACGTTCGGCATGGACAATCAACTGGGCCCGGTGCTGTATCACGATCAGGACCATCCGCTGTATGTCCGGCGCGACGGTTTGCCGGCGGAAAGTTACAGTGAAACGACCGCCCGCGAAATCGATGTCGAAATCAAGCAATTGATCGAAGATGCCCAGAAGCGCGCCCGCGAAGTCATCGTTCAGAAACGTGACGAACTGGAAAAACTGGCGACCGCGTTGCTGGAAAAAGAAACGCTCGACGCTCATGAAATCCGTCAAATGCTGGGTTATCCCGAACCGGAACATCATGACGAGGCGCCGTCTGCTCCGGATACTCCGGCTCCCGATACTGCGTCGGTTCCGGCGCCGGATCCGACTGCTGCTCCCGCTTCGGTATGAACGAGCGGGCTGCGGAAATCGCGGCGGTTCTGACGCGAACCGCCGCCGGAGTCACGATTCCTTGTTATGTCCAGCCCCGATCCTCGCGTGAAGCCGTGCTCGGCGTTCATGACGGCGCCGTGAAAATTGCCTTGACGGCGCCGCCGGTGGAAGGTCAGGCGAACGCGGCGCTGTGCCGTTTTCTCAGCAAACAACTGCAAGTGCCGAAATCGGCGGTCGCGCTGGCGTCCGGCGTCGCTTCCCGTCATAAACTGGTGACGGCGGCGGGGATTGATCTTCTTACCGCGGCCGGCCGGCTGGCGGACTGATAGTTTTTTTGGTTACCCGGCTTGCGAAAATTCCGTTGTCGGTCCATATTGCTTACAGAACCGAAAAACATCTCAACAACACATAGGGTGGGCCATGGGTACTGGTGGGATCAAGCCGTTCAACGATCGCATGATCGAACTCGAACGCAAGATGTTGGAAAATAAGATCGCCAATATGACCGACCTGCCGACGTTGCCGGATTACCTGTTTAAAATCATGCGGCTGCTCAAAGACGAGACTGCCGGCGTGAACAAACTGGTGGCGTTGATCGAGCACGACCATTCGCTGGTCACGCAACTGTTAAAACTGGTCAACTCCGGTTTTTACAGCGTCCGGCAGAAGGTCACCACGGTCGGCAATGCCGTGGCGTTGCTGGGGATGGCCGGAATCAAACAACTGGTTTATTCCACCGCCGTGATGGAATTTTACTCCGACCGCGAACGCATCGAATGGGAACATGCCTATTCTTCGTCGCTGCTGATGAACCGGCTGTTGAAAGAAAACAATATTCCGGTGGCCGAGAATCTGACGCTGACCACGTTGATGCATGACGTCGGCAAGGTGGTGTTGAAACGGTTTAATCCCCATAAATACAATCTGGTGCTGGACGTGCTGAAAAGCCGTCACGCGCCGCAGTACGAAGTGGAAAACGATATTCTCCATATCGACCATGCCGATGTGGGCGGCATTGTGATGGAAAAGTGGCAGATGCCGGAAGACATTATTGTTCCGATCATCAACCATCATTCGGAAAATCTGCCCGATTCCTATGTGCTGGAATCCATTTTACTGCAAGTCGTCAATTATGTGGACTGTACCGCGCGGGGGATTTATCTCCGGCCGCCCAAACCGGGCATCATGAAGCAGGCCGGGATCGAAGCTTTCGACTACGACCATTGGATTGCGGAACAGACGAAACTGATTGCGGAAATCGCCCGGCAGCAATAGTCGCCGGGATACCGGGATACGGAATTTTTTTGAGCGGCGCCGTTTGCAGCTTGCAAGTTGGCGGGGATACGGTAATTTACTGGAATATTTATGGAACAAAAAGAACGTCGCTTCTGCGGCGTGATGAACCAAAGTTAGGACATAGAGGGAAATGAGCAAAATTCGTGCCGAACACATTTTTACTTCCGAATCCGTTTCGGAAGGCCATCCGGATAAAGTTTGTGACCAGATTTCCGATGCTATTCTTGACGCATGTCTGAATCAGGACCCGGACAGCCGTGTTGCCTGCGAAACTTTGACCACGACCGATCTGATTGTCATCTCCGGGGAAATCACCACCAAGGCCAAAGTCGATTGGGAAGCCATTGCCCGTAAAGTGGTGGCCGATATCGGCTATACCGATACCGCCATCGGTTTCAGCAGCGAAACCTGCAAAGTGATGATCTGCATTCATAAACAGTCTCCCGACATTTCCCAGGGCGTTACCGCCGGGCAGGGCCTGCACAAAGAACAGGGCGCCGGCGACCAGGGCATGATGTTCGGTTTTGCTTCCAACGAAACTCCGGAACTGATGCCGGCTACCATCCTTTATGCGCACAAGATCGTGGCGGAACTGGCGGCGCTGCGCAAGCAGAACAGCAAGAAATACTCGTTTCTGCGGCCGGACGCCAAGAGCCAGGTTTCGATCCGTTACAAGGACGGCAAACCGGTCCGGGTCGAAACCATCGTGGTTTCGCATCAGCATACCGACGATATGAAACGCGAAGACCTCACCAATTTGGTCAAACAGGTCGTGAAAAAAGTTATTCCGGCCAAATTGCTGCATAAGGATATTGTCTATCATATCAATCCGACCGGTAAATTCGTAGTCGGCGGGCCGAGCGGCGACACCGGGTTGACCGGGCGCAAAATCATCGTCGACACCTATGGCGGCGTCGGTTCGCACGGCGGCGGCGCTTTCTCCGGAAAAGACCCCTCCAAAGTGGACCGCTCCGCAGCGTACATGTGCCGTTACATCGCCAAAAACATCGTCGCGGCCGAACTGGCGGAAAAATGTGAAATTCAGGTGGCGTACGCCATCGGCGTGGCCGAACCGCTCAGCGTGAATGTCGATACGTACGGCACCGGCAAGATCAAGGATGACGCCAAACTGGAAAAAATCGTCCGCGCCGTCTTCGATCTGACGCCGGCCGGCATCATCAAGACCTTGAAGCTGAAGACGCCGAAAGGCTGGTCTTATCAGGACACGGCGGCTTACGGTCATTTCGGTCGCAGCCAGTTCCCCTGGGAAAAGACCGACAAGATCGCCGCGCTGAAAAAAGCCGCCGCCAAATAATATTGACGAACTAAAAAACGATAACAAGATGACCAATCCAAAACGCGTCTTGGGTGTGGGTGCGCCGATTGTCGACTTGCTGGTTCATGTCGACGACGCTTTTCTGTCCGGCTTGAACGGCGGCAAAGGCGGGATGGTGCTGGTGTCGTCCACCGAACTGAATACGATTCTCGCCCAGAGCGGGAAGCAGGCCGCGCAAGTGGCCGGCGGATCGGCCGGAAATACGATTTTCGGTCTGGCCAATCTGGGGGCGCCGACCTCTTTTCTCGGCAAAGTCGGCAAAGATGTGACCGGTGAATTTTATACCAGACGGCTGGCGGAATTCGGCGGCGAAACCCGCAATTTCCGCTACAGCAGTGAAGTTTATACCGGACGCTGTCTTTGTCTGGTGACTCCGGACTCGCAACGGACGATGCGGACCGACCTCGGGGCGGCCGCGACGATCGCCGCCGACGAAGTGACGCCGGAGGTGTTCCGTGATATCAGCCATGTACACCTCGAAGGCTATGTCATGGCGAACACCGAGTTTTTCTTTCAGGTGTTGCGGCTGGCGAAACGGGCCGGCTGCGTGATCAGCCTGGATCTGGCTTCTTATGAAGTGGTCAAGGCCATCAAGACCAAATTGCCGGAAATCCTGCCGCTGGTGGATATCGTCTTTGCCAATGAAGACGAGGCCGAAGCGTTTTCCGGTTTCAGTGCGCCCGAAGACCAGGTCAAAAAGTTGCAGTTTTTCTGTAAAACGGCCGTGGTGAAACTGGGCTCGAAAGGCTGTTGCGTGATGGATCACGGCCGTCCGGTCATGGTGCCGACTACGCCGGTGAAAGCGGTCGATACGACCGGCGCCGGCGATTTGTGGCAGGCCGGTTTTCTGTACGGGCTGTTGCAGGGGCGCGGCGTGGTCGATTGCGCCCGGATGGGCGCGGTCTTGGGAGCGGAAGTCGTTCAGGTTATCGGTGCGGAAATCCCGGCGGCCCGGTGGCCGGACGTTAAAGCAAAACTGGCGGAAATCTAATGGCTGATTATCTCCCCAAACGGTTTGAAGGAAAATTACTGGAAGAAGCCGGCGGATTCTAGCGGACGCCCGGGATGGTCAGTATTTTCAGGTACAGCTTTCATTCCAATACAAAGGGATCAACATGAAAAAGAACAAGAATACGGATTATCAGGTTGCCGATATTGAATTGGCCGATTTCGGCCGCAAGGAAATTGACATCGCGGAAAAGGAAATGCCCGGCCTGATGGCCACCCGCGCCAAATACGGCCCGTCCAAACCGTTGAAGGGCGTCAAGATCATGGGCAGCCTTCACATGACCATTCAGACCGCCGTGCTGATTGAAACGCTGGTCGACCTCGGCGCGGATGTCCGCTGGTGTTCCTGCAATATCTTTTCGACGCAGGACCATGCCGCCGCTGCGATTGCCCGGGACGGTGTGCCGGTTTTCGCCTGGAAGGGCGAATCGCTGGAAGACTACTGGAACTGCACGCTCCGCGCCATGACTTGGCCGGACGGTTCCGGTCCCGACCAGATCGTCGACGACGGCGGCGACGCGACGCTGCTGATTCATCGCGGCTATCAGGCGGAAATCGATGCGTCCTTTCTGAACGAAAAGACCGACGTTACGGAACTTCAGGTGATTAACAACCTGCTCAAGCGCGTCTTGAAGCAGGATAAAAAACACTGGCACAAAGTGGCGGCCGCCGTTCGCGGCGTTTCCGAAGAAACCACCACCGGAGTTCACCGTCTGATTCAGATGGAAGCCCGGAAGGAACTGCTTTTTCAGGCGCTCAACGTCAACGACTCCGTGACCAAGAGCAAATTCGACAATATCTACGGGTGTCGTCATTCGCTGACCGACGGCATCAAGCGCGCGCTGGACGTGTTGATCTCCGGCAAGGTCGCCATGGTCTGCGGTTACGGCGACGTGGGCAAAGGCTGCGCCGAAGCCATGCGCAACGAACGCGCTCAGATTCTGATCAGTGAAATCGACCCCATCTGCGCGCTTCAGGCTTGCATGGCCGGGTTCAAGGTTACGACGGTGGAAGACGCCCTGCCGTATGCCGATATCTACGTCACCACCACTGGCGACACCGACATCATTACGGCCAAACACATGAGCAAGATGAAAGATCAGGCCATCGTCTGCAACATCGGCCATTTCGACAACGAAATCATGGTCGCCGAGCTGGAAAAGTGGCCTGGCGTCAAGAAGCTGGAAATCAAAGGTTCTTTCTGCCCGGTGCATCGCTATACGTTCCCCGACGGTCATGCGATCTATCTGCTGGCGGAAGGCCGTCTGGTCAACCTCGGCTGTGCGACCGGACATCCGAGTTTCGTGATGTCCTGCAGTTTCACCAACCAGACGCTGGCCCAGATCGATATCGCCCGCCATCCGCAGCGGAAGGTGGCCGTCTATCGGCTGGATAAGAAGCTGGACGAAGAAGTGGCCCGGCTGCATCTCGAAAAACTCGGCGCCAAACTGACCAAGTTGTCCAAGAAACAGTCCGAATACATCGGTGTTCCGGTCAACGGTCCGTATAAGGCCGATTACTACCGGTATTAATTCCGGTTCTCATTTTTGCCAGTCGACGGAAGAAAAAAACGACCGTCGGCTGGCTTTTTTTTCATCGCGGGGGGATGATTTCCGGGGAGAAACCCCGAAAACTTTGAGAAGTTTTCAAGGTTTTTCCCCGGACCCCATTTCCTGACTTTCAAACTTTTTAAATTATTTATCTATTTGCATAGCAAATAGATAAATGAAATAAAAGTTTTGCGGGGTCAAAAATGGGGTGCGGGGAAGAAATGGGGCGCTTCTTCAAAAGCGTCCCGTGTCTTCCCCGCTACCCGGGATGTGAGACTGCCGTCCCATTACCTTTTTCCCAAATTTTTTATCCGGTCCGGCGGCAAGACGTTGACTTCTTACAGTAAGTTCTTTATAATTAGCAATAGATGGGGAATTTTCAGCGGGGAGGGTGCAGGGATGAGTGTCGGTATCATTCATTTGTATGCTTTACTGTTGTTTGCATTTCTGTCGTGGCTGATCTTTGTTCTGACCATGTGCAAGATTTATAAATTATATCAGGAATTCTGTCAATTTAAAAATCGTTCCGAGACTGAACTCAATGGGTTGACTTGCAACTTGCGCAAGGCGGAGGAAACCCGGATTTGTCTGCTCAATGAGTTGAAGCGGACCAATAAACTGCTCAACGATTTGTATAAAGACAAGATCAAATCGGTCGATTTCGAACCGGAAATCAAGGATGACGATCTGGCGCGACTGGAACATAAAACCGGTCCGTTGCCGGTCAGTAAACCGGATTCCGAACTTCCGCCGTCGGAAGAGTCGCCCAAATACCGTGAAGGGTCCGTCAAGGAATGCTTCAATTTTTAAGGACTCGTTCCCGCTATCGCCGGCGGTGACGGCCGGTCAGGCTTCGTCTTCGTCGTCCGTTGCGGAGAAGAATTTTTTTTGATCGGCGTTTTGAGAAAAGAAAATCGTATTCTCGATTTCGAACAGAAAGTTGATGTTGCGGATGTAACAGTGGTCCGAGCTTTTCAGGGTGATGGGGGACAGATTGAGCAACCCGGAGATGCCGGCCGCGTCGAGCCGTTCGGCCATGGCGCCGGCGGAGGATTCCGGAACCGCCAGGATGGCCGTATTGATTTTATGACCCTTAATGAAAATTTCCAGCATCCCGATATCATAGATGGGAATAATGCCTTCATGGTTCTGGACATTGGGATTGGAATCGAACCCCGCGACGATCCGGATGCTTTCACCGGCAAAGGCATTGTAATTCATCAGCGCCCGCCCGATGCCGCCGCAGCCGACCACAATCAACGGCGTGACCGTCTTTTTACAGAGAATGGTATTGAGCTTGTCGATCAGGTCGGTTACCGAATAGCCGCTTTTCCGGTTGCCGGTGAGTCCGAAGTCGGCAAAATCCTTGCGGACCAGCGCCGGCGAGATATCCAGCGCTCCGGCCAGATGATCGGAAAAAACTTTGACAAAGCCCAGCGCCTTCAATTTGCCCAGAATCCGGCGGTATTCCGAGAGGCGCATCACGGTATTATGGCAGGGCATGACGTAAGTTTCCTTCCCGATCGGGCCGAAAAAACGCTTTTCGGCATAGTTAGATATACAATTATTTAACGACAAATCCGATTATCTTGCGAATATCGGATTTTTTTGTTAAAAACATTACGTTTAACGATTGAATTTTTTTCATAATACACTATTTTCTAAAAAAAGCAAATGGATACAAAAATATCGATACAAAAATATTTACGTGGCGCTTTAACAAACGGTCGCCCGCATGTAAACTATAGGAAGTGACAGCGAGGGGTAAAGCTGTCGGTAGGATGAAGTTAGAGCGCAAAGGACTGGGGTAACAGTCCGAGGGGTAAGTGAGAGATGGTAAAGAAGAAGGTCCAGAAGTTGCCTTCGATCCGACGTCTTCCGACCTATTTGCAGGAATTGAAGGCGTTTCATCGCGAAGGGCTGAAGGTGGTTTCCACCACGCAGCTGGCGAAACGGTTGCAGTTGGAATCGATTGTGGTCCGGAAAGATTTGGAGATTACCGGGGCGAGCGGTTCGCCGGGCGTCGGGTATCAGATCGAGCAGCTGATTGAAGATATCGAAACCTTTCTGGGCTGGAACAATGCGTCGGATATTTTTCTGGTCGGCGCGGGGGCGTTGGGCACCGCGCTGCTGGGCTATAAAGGATTTACGGATTACGGACTGAATATCGTGGCGGCGTTCGACGCGGACCCGGCCAAGATCGGACGGATGATTCACGATAAACCGGTGTTCGGCATCGATCACTTCGCGAACCTGGTGGAACGGATGAAGATCCATATGGCGATCTTATGCGTGCCGCTGGAATTTGCCCAGCCGACGGCCGAGATGATGGTGAGCGCCGGAATCCGGGCGATCTGGAATTTCACCGGGGAAACGCTGAAACTGCCGGATTCGGTGGTGGTGCAGCGGGTCAACCTGGCCGGCGAACTGGCGGTGTTGTCGGTGCATCTGGCGGAAAAACTGAAAGAAGAGGAACTGCAGTAACCGACCGGACCGGGCCGAACAGCGTAACAGGAGCGAAACCATGAAAAATCGGATCGTGATTTGTATGGGCAGTTCATGTTTTGCGCGGGGCAATGAAAAAAACCTGCGTTTGATTGAAAGTTATCTGGAGAAAAATCATTTGAATGCCGAAGTGGCGTTGTCGGGCAGTCCGTGCGAAGGCAAGTGTGCGCAGGGGCCCAACATTGTCATCAACGGCGAATGTTTTCACCAGGTGGATCAGGAAACGTTAATCGATTTGCTGGAAACCAAGATCGCGCGAGCAAATTAAAATCGGACGGACAATACGGAAATGAATCACTCTTATCCAGTATATACGGTCGAAACGGAATGCCAGGACTGCTATAAATGCGTCCGGCACTGTCCGGTGAAAGCGATCAAGGTCAAGGACGGCCACGCGACCGTGATGCCGGAGCTGTGCGTGGCGTGCGGCCGTTGCGTGGAAGTATGTCCGGCCAAGGCCAAACGGGTCCGCAGCGACGTCGGCCGCGCCCGCCATTTGATTGAAACCGGCGACGGCAAAGTCTATGCCGCGCTGGCGCCGTCGTGGATCAGCGAATTCAAACACCTGGAAGCCGGCAAAATGATTGCCGCGTTGCGGAAACTGGGGTTCGCCGGCGTCAGCGAAACGGCGCTCGGCGCGCAGGCGGTTTCGGCGGCGGTGGCCAAGTCGCTGGACGGAATGAAAAAAGGCGTGATGATTTCTTCGGCCTGTCCCGTGGCGGTCGACTACATCTGCAAGTATCTGCCGGAATTTTCCGGCACCATTACCAAAGTGCTGTCGCCGGCGCTGGCGCACTGCCGGATCCTCCGGGAACGGTTCGGCGACGACATCAAAGTGATTTTCATCGGGCCGTGCATTGCCAAGAAAAACGAAGCCGACCGCCATCCCGAACTGCTCAATCTGACGCTGACCTATCCCGAACTCCGGCAATGGCTGGCGGAAAGCGGAATCGTGCTCGACCAGATGATGCCGGGCGCGGAAGACGTGTTCGTCCCGGAACCCGCCCGGGAAGGGGCGGTTTACCCGATCGAAGGCGGCATGATCGAAACCATCAAGGCTTACCGCGGCGGCAAAGACCAGGTCAACTATGCCTCCGTGACGGGGCTGGACAATATTCAGAAGGCGTTTTCCGGGCTGTTGCCGGAAAATGTGGATGCGCCGGTCTTTATTGAAACGCTCGCGTGCGCGGGCGGCTGCGTCCACGGTCCCTGCACCGAACACGATTCGCCGGGGCTGCTGGAACGGTTGCGGATCATGACCAAAGTGACGATGCCGGACCACCCCACCCAGACCGGCGAGGGCGCCGACATCGAGGAAGATTTCAACGAAGAGCGGGTTACGGTCAAGACGCCGAGCCTCCAGGAAGTCAAAGCGGCCTTGCGGTCGATCGGCAAATTCTCGCAGGAAGACGAACTGAACTGCGGCGGCTGCGGCTACAATACCTGCCGCAATTTCGCCATGGCGTTGATCGACGGCCGCGCGGAACCGTCCATGTGCGTGTCGTACTTGAGAAAGCAGGCGCAGAAAAAGGCCAACGCCATCCTGCGCTGTATTCCGTCGGGCGTGGTGCTGGTCGATCAGGATTTGAACGTGATCGAGTGCAACAAGCGTTTTGCGGTGACGTTCGGCGAAGACACGCTGGCGGCGTTTGAAGCCAAACCGGGTTTGGCCGGAGCCGATCTGCGGCGGATTGTGCCGTTCGGCGATCTGTTCGAAACGGCGCTGAAGACCGGCGAGGATTTGCAGCGCGACGCGCTGAAGGTCGACCGGCGGCTGTTCAGCATTACGATTTTCAACATCGAACCGCACCGGGTGGTCGGGGCGGTGATTTTCGACGTGACCCAGACCGAAATGCGGCGCGAACTGATTGCCGAACGCGCCCGGAAAGTGATCAACAAGAATCTGGAAACCGTTCAGGAAATTGCCTGCCGTCTCGGCGAACACATGGCCGAAACCGAAATGCTGCTGCGGTCCATCGCCGACGACTATGCGGATGACAATATCATGGCGGACAAAGTGATTGTCAAAGAAGAGGACGACAGCAGGCCATGAGCGGAACGTCTCCTCAGTTGTTCATTGACACCGGCTACAGCCAGTGCACGAAGCGCGGGCAGGAAATCTGCGGCGACGCGATTTCGTTCAAGCGGCTGCCGGAAGAAGAACGGTTCATCGCCGTCATGTCCGACGGGTTGGGCAGCGGGGTCAAAGCCAGCATTCTGGCGCTGATGACCACCACCATGGCCCTCCGGTTCGTGGCGGAAGACCGCGACATTCTGCATTCGGCGGAAATCATCATGGACGCGCTGCCGATCTGTCAGGTCCGGAAAATCAGCTATGCCACGTTTACCATCGTGGATACCACGCTGAGCGGCCGGACCCGGGTGATCGAGATGGGCAATCCCGAATTCATGCTGATGCGGAACGGCCAGCGGGTCATGCTCGAAAGCCGGAACTGCGATTCGCCGAAATGGCAGGACCGGACGTTGACGATTTACGATTTTACCGCCATGCCGCACGACCGGCTGATTTTCTTTTCCGACGGCATCAGCCAGGCGGGACTGGGCACGCAGGCCTGGCCGCTGGGCTGGCGGGTGGCGGGCTGTCAGAAGTATGTTCAGGGCTTGCTGAACATCAATTCCGGCATCTCGTCGCACGACCTGGCCAACTGCGTGATGCGGGAAGCGATCGCCAAGGAACCCGGCCTGGTGGCCGGCGACGACATGACCTGCGGCGTGATCTATTTCCGGTACCCGAAAAAGCTGCTGGTTTTTACCGGACCGCCGTACGACCGGGCCCGCGACGGCGAATGTGCCGAAATGGTGCGCGACTTCGAGGGCGCCAAGGTGATTTGCGGCGGGACGACGGCGGAAATCATCGGCCGGGAACTGGGCCGGGAACTGGTGATGGATTTGAAGTCGATCGGCGGGGATTTGCCGCCGGTGTCGAGCATGGACGGCGTCGACCTGATTACGGAAGGCATTTTCACGCTGACCAAGACGGCGCAATATCTGGAACGCGGCACCGGGATCAACGCCAATGACCCGGCCGGCAAACTGGTGAATATTCTGTTGACGAACGACATTATCGAGATCGTGGTGGGCACCCGGATCAACGAAGCGCATCAGGACCCCAATCTGCCGGTGGACCTGGAAATCCGGCGGAACATCGTCAAACGGATTGCAAAGGTGTTGAGCAGTAAATATTTAAAAGAAGTGAAAATCAGATTCGTCTGAGACAATAACTTAGCATACGCTTGCGACAACCTAACGAAAAGGGAAGTATCATGCAGGAAGCGATGGAAAAAACCGAAAAAATGGTTAAACATCTCGAGGCGGTCAACCGCATCCTCGAGAAACACGGCTACAATGAGGCCAAACTCATTCCGATCCTTCAGGAAGTGCAGGAAGAATACAAGTATCTGTCCAAGGACATCATCAGCTACGTGGCGACGTCGCTGAATATTCCCCCGGCCCAGATTTACGGCGTGGCCACTTTCTACGCCCACTTCGCGCTGGAACCCAAGGGCAAACACATCGTCCGCCTCTGCGACGGCACCGCCTGCCATGTGAAAAAATCGACGGACATTCTCAACGCGTTGTATGAGAAGCTCGGCCTCAGCCGGGAAAAAGTCACCACCGACGATATGATGTTCACCATCGAAACGGTCAGCTGTCTGGGCGCCTGCGGGCTGGCTCCGGTGATGCTGCTCGACGATGAAGTTTACGGTCAGATGAAGCCGGACCAGGCCATCAAGCTGATCGACGAAATCATCGCCAAGGAAAAAGGCGACGCCCAATAGTTCCGACGACTCAAAATCTTTATCAGGAGATGAAATAAGATGTTCCACAATAAGTGCTTGAAAGATCTCTCCCTGGAGGAGATCTCCGCCGACTACAAGTCGAAGGCCGATCAGCTTAAACGCCGGATCGTGATCTGCGGCGGGACCGGTTGCGTGGCCAACGGCTCCATGAAAGTCCGCGATGAATTCGTCAAACAGCTCGAAGCCTGCGGCGAAAAAGTCTTCATCGAAATCCACACCGAAGAAAAACAGGACGCCAAGGACGCCACCCTCGTTTCCAAGAGCGGCTGTCAGGGGTTCTGCCAGATGGGGCCGCTGATCTGCATTCTGCCCGAACACATCCTCTATACCAAGGTCAAGGTGGCCGATGTGGCCGAAATCGTCAAGGAAACCATCATCGGCGGCAAAGTCGTCGAACGGCTCCTCTACAAAAATCCGGTCACCAAAAAAGTCTGCAAGACCGACAAAGACATCGACTTCTACTCCCGGCAGACCCGTCTGATCCTCAAAGACTGCCGGATGGAACCCGATAACATTGCCGAATACATCAGCCTCGGCGGCTATGCCGGCGCCCGCAAGGCGTTGACCACGATGAGCCCCGAAGACATTTACAACGAAGTGCTCAAATCCGGACTGCGCGGCCGCGGCGGCGGCGGGTTCCCGACCGGCCTCAAATGGAAGTTCACCCTGGCCAGCCCCGGACCCAAAAAATACGTGGTCTGCAACGCCGACGAAGGCGACCCGGGCGCGTTCATGAACCGTTCCGTGATGGAAGGCAATCCGCACAGCATCCTGGAAGGGATGATCATTGCTGGCAAAGCGATCGGCGCCGATGAAGGCTACGTCTACGTCCGGGCCGAATATCCGCTGGCCGTGCAGCGCGTCCGCAACGCGGTGAAGACCGCCGAAGAATCCGGCATGCTGGGCGAAAACCTGTTCGGGTCCGGCCACAACTTCAAGATCAACGTGATGGAAGGCGCCGGCGCCTTCGTCTGCGGCGAAGAAACCGCTCTGCTGGCTTCGATCGAAGGCAAGCGCGGCATGCCGATGCCCAAACCGCCGTTCCCGGCCCAGAAGGGACTCTGGGGCAAGCCGACCGTGATCAACAACGTCGAAACGCTGGCCTCCATTCCCCGGATCATCCGCGACGGCGCCGATGCCTATAAGAAAGTCGGGACGGAAAAATCCCCCGGCACCAAGACGTTCGCCCTGACCGGCCACGTGGCCAATACCGGGTTGATCGAAGTGCCGTTCGGCACCACCCTCCGGGAAATCGTCTACAACATTGGCGGCGGGGTGACCAACAACGCCGGCGAAGTGACCGGCGAAGACTTCAAGACGGTGCAGATCGGCGGTCCGTCCGGCGGCTGCCTGACCCCGGCGATGCTGGATATGCCGCTCGATTTCGACTCGCTGAAAGGCGTGGGCGCGATCGTCGGGTCCGGCGGTCTGGTGGTGATGAACAATCAGACCTGTATGATCAAAGTCGCGCGCTTCTTCATGCAGTTCACCCAGAACGAATCCTGCGGCAAGTGCGTGCCCTGCCGCGAAGGCACCAAGCAGATGCTGGCGTTGCTCGACGACATCATCGAAGGCCGGGCCGATGAAAACACCCTGAAACTGTTGGAAGAAACCGCCCGGGCGGTCCAGGCCAGTTCGCTCTGCGGGCTGGGCAAAACCGCCCCGAACCCGGTGCTTTCCACGCTGCGCTATTTCCGCGACGAATACGAACAGCACGTGTTCGACAAATATTGCGCCACCGGCGAATGCAAAGCATTGTGCAAACCGGAAATCGATCCGACCAAATGCGTGGGCTGTACCGCCTGCGCCCGGAAATGTCCGGTCGGCGCGATCGCCGGCGAAAAGAAGCAGCCGCATAAGATCGATGCCGCCAAGTGCATCAAGTGCGGCGCCTGCAAGACGGCCTGCCGGTTCGGCGCGGTCCAGGGAATCTAGTGGAAGAACATCTGTAAAATAAGGTAAGTCAGATATGGATAACGTAAAGAAAGTATTGACCGTCAACGGCCAGGAGGTTGAGTTCGATCACGAGCGCAATCTGCTGGAAGTGATTCGCAAGGCGGGGATTGAACTGCCGACCTTCTGCTATCATTCCGAATTGAGCATTTACGGCGCCTGCCGGTTGTGCATCGTCGAAGTCGAAAAACGCGGCATCATGGCCTCCTGTTCCACGCCGCCGGAAGCCGGCATGGTCATTCATACCGATTCCAAACAGTTGCGCGAACTCCGCAAGATCAACATCGAACTGCTGCTCGCCAACCATAACCGCGAATGCCCGACCTGCGTCCGCAGCTCCAACTGCGCGCTGCAGGACCTGGCCCGCCGCCTCGGCGTCGAAGAAATCCGGTACAAGCAGGTCGAAAAGAACATGCCCAAGGACAGTTCCTCCTATTCGCTGGAACGCGATCCCAACAAGTGCGTGCTCTGCGGCGACTGCGTCCGCGTCTGCCGCGAACTTCAGGGCATCGGCGCGATCGACTTCGTCTACCGCGGCTCCAAAGCCCGGATCGCTCCCGCTTTCGACCGGCAGCTCAACCAGGTGGAATGCGTCAACTGCGGCCAGTGCGCCGCCGTCTGCCCCACCGGCGCGATCGTCCCGAAACAGGACCGCGAAAAGGTCTGGAACGCCATTCACGATCCGGAAAAGATCGTGGTGGCCCAGATCGCTCCGGCCGTCCGCGTGGCGCTCGGCGAATACTTTGGCATGCAACCCGGTGAAAACGTGGCCGGCAAACTGGTTTCCGCCCTTCGCATGATGGGCTTCGACTATGTTTACGACACCACCTTCGCCGCCGATATGACGATCTTCGAAGAAGCCACCGAATTTCTCGAACGCTTCACCAAGAACGAACATCTGCCGCTGTTCACCAGCTGCTGTCCGGCCTGGGTGAAATACTGCGAAATCTATTATCCGGAACTGCTGCCCAACGTCTCCAGCTGCCGTTCGCCGCAGCAGATGTTCGGCTCGGTAGCCAAGAAGACGCTGCCGACTCAACTCGGCATCAAACCGGAAAATCTGGTGGTCGTTTCGATCATGCCCTGTACCGCCAAGAAGACGGAAGCCCGGCTGCCGAAGTTCAAGACCAACGGCGTTCAGGATGTCGATTTCGTGGTTACCACCTCGGAAGTCGGCCGGATGATCAACTCGATGGGGATCAAGTTCGACGAACTCCAGCCGGAAGCCTTCGACCTGCCGTTCGGTTTCGCCACCGGCGCCGGCGTGATTTTCGGCGCCACCGGCGGGGTCATGGAAGCCGCCTTGCGCTATGTGGTGGAAAAAGTTGAAAAGAAACCGTTGACCAAGGTTGATTTCAAGGCCGTCCGCGGGATGGATAAGATCAAGGAAGCCACGCTCGACGTGGCCGGCAACAAGATCAACGTGGCCGTGGTTTACGGTCTGGCCAACGCCAAGAAACTGGCGGAAAAAGTCGTCAAGGGCGAAGCCAACTATCACTTCATCGAAGTGATGGCCTGTCCCGGCGGCTGCATCGCCGGCGCCGGTCAGCCGATCACCCACAACCCCGAAGCCCGCAAACAGCGCGCTCAGGGTATTTACAATGCCGATAAGACCATGCCGCTGCAGAAGTCGCAGGACAACTACATGGTGGAAAAATGCTATCGGGAATCCCTCGGCGGTCAGCCGGGGTCCCAGGAAGCTCACCACCTGCTGCATACCTATTATCAGAACCGCAGCCAGCTGTTCGACGCCCGCGTGTCGGTGTTGCAGGGTTCGGCTCCGACCCGTCTTCCGATCGCCGTCACCATCTGCGCCAACCAGGAAAACTGCCCCGGCCAGAAGTTGCTCGGTTTGATCGTGGAATACGTGAAGACCAATGGTTATCAGGACCGCGTCGATATCGACGCCACCTTCAGCTCGCGTCCGTCGGAAGACGGCACCATCTGCGTGACGGTGGGCGACAAGATCATCGACCGCTGTGAATTCACTAATCCGGTGAACACCGAAGAAAACCTGAGAAACCACGCCGCCTTCGACAAAGTCAAGAAGAGCATTGACGCGGCTCTCAAGTAACCAAGCCTCCCCTCGCATCTTCCCGTTTTTACCCCAAAAACAGGACGGGAAGATGCATTACCCCGCCGCCGCCGATTCACCCCAATCGGCGGCGGCCTTTTTTTGGGCGAAACTCCATTTGCCGATTTTCAAATTTTTTGCGGAGACCTTGTTATGGGAGGTGTCTGAAGGGGGCGTTTGGCCGCCAAAGTATCCGTATTTTTCCATTACTCGTGCTGGAAGAATATCGTCGCGAAGATGTTTTTTTGAGAAAATTGAGAGAAATCTTGCAAAAATCATTTTGCTTTTGGCAATTACGGAGTATTAGTATTCTCTAAAGAAGATGCGCACTCGACTTGATCATCGGATCTCGGCGAATAAACCGCGCAGTCAGTTCTGGATAATATCGCTCGGTTGAAAAACAGTTTGAATCATTTTCTTGACAGTCCTAACGAAGTTTTTACTTTTCGTTGCCTTTCCGGCAAATCTCAGACCGTGCTTCCGAATACGTTTATCCAGTTGAACCATGCGGTAATCCCGCAAAGGAAAGTCTCTCATGAAACTGTATGTAGGTAATCTTTCGTTCTCCACCACGGAACCCGAACTCCAGAGCGCTTTTGCCGAATTCGGCACGGTGGATTCCGTCAGCATCATCAACGACCGCGATACCGGCCGTTCCAAGGGTTTTGCTTTCGTCGAAATGAACAACGATGAAGAAGCCAAGGCGGCGATGGCCGGCCTCGACGGCAAAATGGTCGGCAATCGGAATCTGAAGGTCAACGAAGCCCGTCCTCGTGAAGATCGTCCGGCTCGCGGCGGTTTCGGCGGCGGTCGCGGCGGTTTCGGCGGCGGCAAACGTTATTAATCGTTTGCGCTGAGTTTTTCAAGCACGGTTCGGCAAGTTGCCGCCGTGCTTTTTTTTTGTCTTTTTTTCCGAATGGATGAATAAACTGCGGTGTTGTCCGGCTCGACGGTACCGCCGGAAATCAAGCGATAGTTTGGGGAGCCGGAAACTTATTCTGCAACGGACATCGGGGGCATGCGGCGGAATTCCCGGGGACAGATGCCCAGATGTTTGCGGAAACTGCGCGACAGCGCGAACGCCGAACTATACCCGGTGGTTTCCGCGATTGTTTCCAGCTTGGCATCGCCGTAAAGCAGCATCCGTTTGGCTTCGTCGAACCGGAAGCGCCGGATCATTTCCCGGGGCGTGGCGTGATAATAGTGCCTGACCATGGCGTGAAAATGCGAGACCGACAACCCCATGCGGCTCGCCAGCCGGTTGACCGTCCACGGAATCCCCAGATTCTTCCGGACCTCGTTCCAGAGCTGTTCCATCTGCTGCCGCTGTCGGACTTCCCGCTCCGCTTCCGGTTCGCTGAACTCCCGTTCCAGATAATCGAGCACCAGACGGCAGAACGATTCCGCCACCGGGCCGGAGGAGGTTTGCGACTCCCGGTATAACATCTCGGTCAGCACCGTCAATTCGTTGCCGCAGCGCCAGGCCCGACAGATGGTCGCGGTCCGTTCCCGCAGGCCGTTCCAGCGCGGGTGTTCCGGGTTCAACAGCCACCAGAACATCCGGAATTCCGGCTCTGTTGTGGTCAGACATTGCATCTGCGCCGCCGGAATGAACAGAAATTCACCCCGATGCAGCACTCCGCCCGCCGTGCCGCTGCGATAGCGCGCTTCCCCGGCGGTACAGTAAACGCCGAAATGGTAGCGGGCGCGGGAATGGCGTACCAGATAACCGGCGGTCAGCCGACTGAAGCCGGCCAGGGCCACGCCCTGATCGAACCAGTCGGCGCCGGTCGGATCGCGGGGAAAAGAGATAAAATGTTCCTCCGAACCCGGCGGAATAATCAGAGTTTTCGATATGTTTTTTGTACTTTTCGCCATGTTGCGTTTCCCGATTTTCCGATATACTATAAACATAGCCGGTATTCCGGCAATCGCAACCGGTCACCATTCAATTCTGACATCGAGGACGTTATGAAAGCGCAAATAATTGTCAACCAAGATTTTGTTATCGATTCCGTCAGTCCGGGAATTTACGGCGGCTTTATCGAACATCTCGGCCGCGCCGTTTACGAAGGCATTTACGAACCCGGCCATCCGACCGCCGATGCCGACGGATTCCGTCATGACGTCATCGATCTGGTCAGAGAATTGAACATGCCGATTACCCGCTATCCGGGCGGCAATTTCGTTTCCGGCTATAACTGGGAGGACGGCATCGGGCCGAAGGTCAACCGTCCCGCCCGGCTCGATCTGGCCTGGAAGGCGCTCGAACCCAATCAGGTCGGCACCGACGAATTCATGAAGTGGTGTCGTCTCGCCAACACCGCGCCGATGATGGCCGTCAATCTCGGCACCCGCGGTCCGGCGGAAGCCCAGGCGCTGGTCGAATACTGCAATCATCCGCAGGGGTCCTACTGGAGCGACCTCCGCCGGAAAAACGGCGCAAAAAAACCTTACGGCGTTCAATACTGGTGTCTCGGCAACGAAATGGACGGCGTCTGGCAGACCGGACACAAGACCGCCGAGGAATACGGTCGCGTCGCCGCCGAAGCCGCCAAAATGATGAAATGGACCGATCCGTCGATTAAATTGATCGTCTGCGGCTCTTCCGGTGACGAGATTGCAACATTCGGTGCCTGGGATGCCGCCGTGCTGGAACAGACTTATCCCCATGTCGACTATCTTTCGCTGCATCACTATTTCGGCAACGGCAACCACAATACGCCGGACTTTCTGGCCGGTTCCGATGCCATGAGCCGGCATATTGAGAAAGTGATCGCCGCCTGTGACTTCGTCAAAGCCAAACTGAAGTCGGACAAAACCATCATGCTGTCGTTCGACGAATGGAACGTCTGGTTTCATTCGCACGGCCAGGAAAAAAATTCTCCGGAATGGAGCGTCGCCCGGCCGATTCTCGAAGACCTTTACACTATGGAAGACGCGCTGGTGGTCGGCAGTCTGCTGATTTCGCTGATCAATCATGCCGACCGCGTCAAACTGGCCTGTCTGGCCCAGACCGTCAACGTGATCGCCCCGATCATGACCCGGAAAAACGGCGGCGCCTGGCGGCAGACCATCTTCTTCCCGTTCCAATACACTTCGCAATACGGACGGGGAACTGCCTTGCGCCAGGTGGTCGACGTCCCGACCTATGGCAACAATACGCCCTATCTGACCAGTTCGACGATCTACAACGCCGAAACGCGCGAACTCCGGATTTTTGCGGTCAACCGCAATCTGGAAGAAAAACTGGACCTGTCCGTTCCGTTACAGTCGTTCCCGGCCGGCAAGGTCGTCGAACATCTGACCATGCACCATGCCGATCTGAACGCCGTCAATACGGAAAACCGGGAAGCTGTTTGTCCGGTCAAAGCCGCCGGGACCGCCGTTTCCGGCGGAGTGTTGAAAGCCAAGCTGCCGCCGGCCTCCTGGAATCTCATCCGCGTGAAATTGGCGTAGCCGTTCCGTTGGGGCGTGTCTGCGGGGTAACGGGTGCCGGGGCCGGATGGAAGCGGACAATCACCCGTTGTCCGAGCAGCATTTCGTCGGCGCCGGTTTCCAGTTCGAGAATGCACTCGACCGTTTTGACGTCGCTGCGTTCCTGAGGGTCTTCGGTCGGCAACCGCTTGGGACCGAAGACCAGTCCGACGCGGGTGACCTTGCCGGAGTAATGTTTTTTCTCATTGTTTTCGGGAATCACCTCACCGGGCATGCCGGTGCTGACCGCCCCGATGAAATTTTCGTCCAATTCGCAGCGAACGATCCGCGGCGTGGCCGGGACGAACCAGAATAACGGCGTGACGTTCAGCGTGCTGACGCCGTCGCCGGGACGCGCCAACCGCCGGACGATCATGCCGTCGGACGGCGCTTTGATGATTTTTTCCGCCACTTCGTGTTCCGCCACCATCTGGGTGGCCCGCGCCACCTCGACCGCCGCTTCCGCCTGGGCGATTTCACACCGCAGTTCCGCCACCTGATCGTTGAGTTCGTCCCAGCGCTGCCGGGAAACGGCTTCGGTATGAATCAGATTCTCATTGCGTTTCTTTTCGCGCTGGGCGGCGGTCAGTTTGACTTTCAGCGGTCCGATGGCGGCTTCCGCCTGCCGGGTCTGCGCCTGCCGCAGCAACAGATTGATGCGTTCGACGCGGTCGTCCTGAACGGCCAGAATCTGATCGTGTTTGACCTTGTCGCCTTCTTCGACGCGTACTTCGCGGATGACGCCGTCGCGGCTGGCGGCCAGCAGGACGATGCCGCCTTCCACGTCGATTTTGCCCTTGGCTACCGCCACGATTTTGACCGGCTGGGACAGCGCGATTTCCTGCGCCGGATTTTTACCGCCGTAGAGCAGAATCGCCGCTGCCGGCAACAGCAGCGCCGCCGCGAGGCCCGTGACTAGAAAATTTTTTTTGTTCATGATTTTTTCACCCGATTGCAACCGTCTGGTTCAACGCTGAAATTTTTTTATTTGCGGGCCGCTCGTCCCGGACGATCCGGCCGTCCTCAATGGTCACGATCCGGTCGGCGAACTCCATCAGCCGGGGGTCATGCGATACCGCTACCACCGCCGTCCGATGCTGTCGGGCCGTCCGTTGCAGCAGACTGATAATGTTCAAGCCGTTTTCCCGGTCCAGCGCGCTGGTGGGTTCGTCGGCAAACAGCAGGGGCGGGTTTTTGACCATCGCCCGGGCAATGGCCACCCGCTGTTTCTGTCCGCCGGACATCTCCGCCGGATAGAGGTTTTTCTGTCCGGCCAGTCCCACTTCCGCCAGCGCCCGTTCGGCCCGCACCGCGGCGGTCTGGTCGTCGGTTCCGGTATAGTGAAGCATGAGGAGAATCTGCTGGATCGCCGTCAGCGAAGCGAACAGATTGAACCCCTGAAACACAAAACCGCAGGAATCCAGCCGGAATTTTTCCATCGCCCGAGGCGCCATGGCCGTCAGTTCCCGGTCCAGCGCCCGGACCGCGCCGGTATCCGGATGGAGCAGGCCGCCGAGAATCGACAGCAACGTGGTCTTGCCGGACCCGGACGGTCCGATAATCAACGTCAGTTCACTCCGATAGACCGCCAGCGAAATGCCGTTCAGCACCGGCGTCGTGACTTTGCCGTTGCCGAACGACTTGTGCAGATCCGTGGCCAGCACGGCCAATTCCCGGGACGTATCGAGGTTCATCGCAACAACTCCGCCGGTTCCGAGTGAAACAGCCCGCTGACGGCCAGCGCGCCGGACAACAGCGCTACCGTCATGGTAAAAATTACCGCCGAAACCGGCAGCCACGCCGGAATAACCAGCGCCACCCGCAAGGCGTCGGCCGCCACCACCAGCCCCGTCGTCAGCACCGTTGCCAGCGCCAGCGCCGCGATGCCCAGCCAGAACGACTGCTTCATCACGACCATATACAGCGAGGTCAGCGGCACCCCCAGCGCCCGCAACGTGGCATATTCTTTCAGCGACGCCATAATCGCCGACTTCAGCGTCTGCATGGTAATCACCGTTCCCACGATCACGCCCAGCACGGTGGAAAACGCCACCCCGGCCCCGGCCCCGGATTCCCGCAACCAGTACCACTGCGACTGGCGGGACAGTTCTTCGGTCCGCCAAACTTTATACTTATTGGACCGCTGCTGCAACTCCTGTTGGACGGCCGGCGCCTGATCGGAACGGCGGAGCTTGACGGCCAGATAGGGCGTCCGGTCCGAATTGTAGGTCGTGCCGAGAATCGTGCGCGCCGTCTGCAGCGAACTCAGAATATAGGCGCCGCCGATGGCGCGGAAACCGCCGATCACGCCGACCACTTTGACTTTGTGGTCGTTGATTTCCGCGCAGTCGCCGATTTGGCCGTGCAATTTTCGGCCGTCGACCGCGTCGATCAGCACGGTATCGGGTTCCTTGAGCGCACTTTTCAACCGGGACGGAACGCCGTCCGGAAACGCGGCGGCGGGATCGGTCAGATCCATGCCCACCAGCGTCACCGCGGTTTTACTGCCGTCCGGCGCTTTCCAGTCGCTGTAGGTCAGAATCATCCGCTGTACGGAGGTTACCTCCGGGTTGCAGCGCAGCAAGGCTTCGTAACGCGCCGGAAAGTCGCGGCAGAGGTCGAAACTGTTGACGTTCGGGGCCGACACCCATAAGTCCGCCGCCGACCGGTCCAGCACCACGCTGACCGTGCCGAACATCCCCAGCAGCAGCCCGATCTGGACCACCATCAGCAGCGCGGCAAAGGCCAGCGCCATGACTGCCGCCAGATAACGTTTCCAGTCATAAATAAGAGAACGTCGTGCCAGAGAAATCATTTTTGCTACTTCTTTTTCCGCTCGATTTTTATTTCCCGACTTGCACCGTTCCCGCCCTCGGATTACCTTAAAAGCCGATGCGAATGAACGTTCGCTCCATAAAATACGATGACCATGGAGTTTTTCAAGATGACAACGGCGGAAAAACGGCGGGAAGAAATTCTGGCCGCGGCGGGCAAGTGTTTTCGCAAGAAAGGTTTTCATCAGACGTCCATGCAGGAACTGTGCGCGGAAGCCGGTTTGAGTCCGGGCTCGGTCTACCGCTATTTCCCCAGCAAGAACGCCATCATCGAAGCGTTGGTCGAACAGGAAAAAGATTACTTCTTCGAACTTTTCCGTCGGCTGGACCGCCAGACGGATACGCTGACCGGCATGCTGGCAATGATGGATGCCTTTACCGCGCCGGACGTCGGCCAGGTCCATCTCGACGCCGAAACCACGGCGGAGGCTTTCCGGCAGGAAGCCGTTCACGAGACGCTCCGGCGCTATGACGCCGAGGTCAACGACCGGCTGACCGCCTTGATTCGGGAAGGCCAGGAAAACGGCTCCATCCGCCGCTCCGCCGATCCTCGGGCGGCGGCCATTCTGCTGGCCTGCATCGCCGACGGTCTCGCTTATCGCCGGGCGTTGGGTTTTCTGCCCGACGCCGCAACGTTGAACGATGCGTTCAGCGCGCTGGCCCGTCGCATGCTCTGTCCGTAGCGGATTATCTCGGGATGGTACGGCTGTTTGTCCCGGCATCGGAGTCGAACTTCCGGGTTCCCGGCTTGTACTGTTCGGACTTCTGCGCTATTCTTAATCAGGTGAATAGGTGGCAACGTTCTGAGCGACATGCGGAGGCAAGTGGTGAAGACGATTATTCACAAAAGACTGATGCGGCGAATCCGCCGTTTGATCCAGCCGTTGAATGCGGTCGGGGTGCAACTGACTCGCCCGTTCCGTCAGATGGCAACGCTGAATCTGGCGCCGCTGACCGGACGGCGCGATGCGGCATCCTCACGTTTTGCCGAACTGATCCGGGAAGATATTTTTACCTTGACCGAACCGATCCGCTATGAGGCTTACGGGCGGTTGATTGCGTTGCTGGAGGAAGTGATCGAATCGACGGCCGAACTCGGCAACCATCATGATACCCGGCGGCGCGAGGCGGAAAAAAATCTGCTGAGTTATTTCACTTTGTTGCGGGATATGTTGCAGACGTCCGCGGATCTGCTGGCGCAGCAACTGCTGCTGGAACCGTCCGGTAGCGGACGGCGCAACGAAGCGCATGAACTGTTCGTGAGCCGTCAGAGCGCCGGAAAAATTCTGGCCGACAGCGAACTTCAACTTTACCAGAGCGTCTGTACGCTGGTGGAGTTGTCGCGTCCGCAGACGGTCAAATATCAGGAATACGTCTGCAAACTATTTCCCAAACAGGGCGGGACGCGCTATCAGCGGGCCAGCGAAGAATACCGGCAGTTCTTCGCCACTCATTTTCCCGGTATTCCGCAACCGGCGCCGGAATTGATGACGCCGACCGACCGGAAGAAAAATCAGGCTTCCGGCAAAGAGCCGATCCAGAAAGCCTGATCGTCGAACTTCAACAAACGGCGAAAGAACGGACTGTCGGTCCCCCACATGAACGCCGCCAGTCCGGTCAGGCCGGGCCGGGGCTGGTTCGGCATTTCCCCGCGGGCCTGTTCCCGCAACGCCAGAAAAAAGCGCCGCCGTCCGGCCTCGCGGTCATCCTCCGAGGTGGAATCCAAACCGTGATCCGGGTGCTGCAAACGGCGCAACAGTTCGGGATCGCGGAGCCAGCCGCGGGCCGCCATGACGCCCGCGCAGCCGCAGGAGAGTATTGTTGCGGCATCGGCGGTGCTGTAAACGTCGCCGCTGCCGAAAACCGGCACGTTGCCGGCCAGCGCCACCGCCCGCGTCAGCCGTTCGCTTCGGCCCGGCGTTTCCCGATAGACTTCTCCGACGGTACGGAAGTGCACGGCAATCAGGTCCAGCCCCTCCGCCGCCAGCCGGGGAATATAAGTTTCCATTTCCCGGTCCGAAGCGAAGCCGGTGCGAAGTTTGACGCTGAGCGGAAGATGCGGAATCGCGGCCCGGACGGCAGCCACAATATCCTGCATTTGATCCGGTTGACGCAGCAGTGCGCCGCCGCTGTGACTGCGGAGCACAGTCGGGCTCGGACACGCAAAATTGAGGTCGATTCCGGCCAGCGGGAAATGATCGGCGGCGGTCCGGGCCGCATCGGCCAGCAGTTCCGGACGGTTGCCCATCAGTTGCAGAACGACCGGTTTCCCGGAGTCCAGAAACGGCGCGAGAAACCGGGCGAATTTACTCCGGCGCGGCAGGTTGTCGGAGAGCCGGAAAAAGGGCGTTACCCAGCCCGGAATCAAGTCGAGTTCGGCGGCGGCGCGGCAGAACCACGGCGTCATTACGCCTTCCATCGGCCCCGGCAGAATCCGGGATAGCCGGGTTGGACCATCGGGTCGCAGCGTCAGCGGACGCGTTAAAAGGGCTAGCGTATCCATGGCGTGAAGACCGCGAGAAAGTCGTTCCAGAGGCGTGTTCCCGACCATTCGGCGTCCGTCGGCAGATTCTCCGCCGGCAACGGCGCGAACCCTGCGCCGATCTGACACGTCAGCCATAAAAACTGGTCCTGATCGAACGTCCGCAGCGCCTCGCCGAGATCGCCGAGCTTTTTGACTTTATTCAACGGCTTGAGTACCATCAAATCGCGCCGGGCCCGGACGTATTCCAGGGTAACGCCGTCGGCGGCCAGCCGCAGTACGAATTCATCGCTGGCCCGCTTGTTGTTGTAGGGATCGAAGACGCCGGGGTCGTCGACATAACTGCCGGTGAAACGGAATTCCGGCCGCAGTCCGGCGGCGATTGCCGGTTGCAGCGCCGTCGTCAGCGCGCCGTCCGCTACCGACTGAATAAAGGTCGGCCATTGCCAGGTGGTATCCATCAGCAGGGCTTTGCCTTTCTTGGAGTTGTAAACTACCGCCAATTCCGGGGCCAGCCCCTTTTCCAGATAAAAACTGCAAAACAGTCGGTGCTCCGGCGGCTTGCCGTCCCAGGTAATGAAGTATTTGCCGTGACGGTAAAACGGCAGGTCGTTGGACGGCACCAGCCACCACGGCGTCACATCCGGATCGAACCGGTTGAAAGGTCTTCGGACGATTTTCGGCAACGCGGCGGCGGCGGGCGCTTCCAGCGCTTCGGCCAGACGGCGCGGCGTTCGGCGTTCACAACAGTTCAGCATGGTTTTCCTCGTTATCATCGGTTGGCATAAGATAACTGTCGAACGGGCCGACCGCCAGTCGCGGTTGTCGGAAAAAGCACAGTGCGGAACGCGGGGAAGAACTGGGACGCTTTGGCAACAGCGTCCCAGTTCTTCCCGGAGACTTGTTGGGCGAGACTCGACTATCGACTTTCCTGAACCAGCTTTTCCAGCCGGCGGCCGTATTCGACGTAGTTGTCGAACCGGATTTGGCCTTCGACGTCGGCGCTGTGGTTCTGGTCGTGGAACACCACCGCCAGATGCGGTTCGATGGAGAAGCCGCCATCGTAGCGGTGCTTGAGCAGGTCGGCTACGATTTCGCGGACGTTGCCGTCGCCTTCGCCCGGCCAGGTGAATTGGGAACGCGGAAACAGTCCTTCGGTTTCTGCCTGATAGCGGGCGTCTTTGATATGGACGTAGTAAACGAATTCCCGGACGTTCCGGTAGAATTCCCAGGCGCTCTGTTTGGGGTAGGGCGGCTGGCCGATCCGCCGGTCGGTGAATACCGGATTGCCGGTATCGAAAATCAGTTTGAAGGCCGGCGATTGGATCCGGTCGAGCAGTTTCAACGTGTGTTCGTGCGACTGACCGCCGTAGTTCATGCAGTTCTCATGGCCGTAAACGATTCCGGCCTCTTCGCACATTTTCACCAGTACCGCGACCTTTTTGAACACTTGGGCTTCCACTTCGGGATCGTCCGGGGGACGGTTTTTCTGCATGGCGAAACTCATGCCGCGAAGCAGTTTGGTGCCGAGACGCCGCATTCTCGGAATGGCGCGCTTCAGCATGTCGATGCTGGCCTGAAAATCTTCTTCCTTAAACGGGTCTTTGCCCCAATTGGCGACTTCGCTGCCGAAACAGTTGATCTGAACGCCGGATTCCGTCAACTTCTGATAGACGGCTTCGAACTGGTCGTCGGGCAGGTTGTGAATGTTGACGCCGTTGATGCACCGGGATTCAATGTATTTCCAGCCCAGCGCTTTGGTGGCGGCAATCTGACGGTCGATGTTTTGAGAAGCTTCATCGGCAAATCCGGTAAAGTACATGAGAATATCTCCATTGAATTGACTGGTTGGTTCTGCTGTTTCTTATTATAATCGACATTCCGGAAAAGATAAATCGCGGTACGGCTGACTTGCTCAACTAAAATTGCTCACTTGCATCATTATGGCATAGATCGGATCATAGTCGGATTGTCGCGGGGTTAAGTTGCTATCTCCGGCGCGCTATGGCAATTGATCTCGTCACTTTGTCAATCGTGATTTCCCGGCGGGCGCATCCGGAGCATGGACTCAAGCGGATTACACCGATCATTCGTCGCCGGAAAATGCCGAAAAAATAAAAAAAAGAACAAGACATGGTTGCAATTGTCTTCGTTGTCATATATAATTAACATCGAAGACAGTTAATAGCCAAAGGCAATCGCAGACGGAGTCGTCGATTCGAAATCGAACCGCGAGCAAGTCCGGTTGGGTTTTTCCGAGGTTTCATTCATCAAGAGAAAGGGATCCATTATGTCGAAAGCAGCGAAGCAGAAGCCGGAAGGAATTTTCATTCCGATGGTGACGCCGTTCAAGGCGTCGGACGAATCGGTCGATTATTCCGGAGTGAGGGAAATCACTGAATTTCTGATCGCCAACGGGGTGGACGGGATCATTCCGTCCGGCAGTTCGGGGGAATTCGTCGCCATGTCTCACGAGGAACAGAAGAAAGTCAACGCCACCGTCTGCGAATGCGCGGCGGGGCGCGTGAAGGTGTTCTGTTCCACCGGCGCGTACCGGACCGCCGACGCGATCGACCTTTCGCAGAGCGCCGAGGCGGCCGGCGCCGACGGCGTGATGGTTGTCACGCCCTGGTACATGGCCCCTAACGAGGACGAACTTTACGAACACTACAAAGCGATTCGCAAAGCGATAGCCATTCCGGTGATGCTCTATCACAATCCCTATTATTCCACCTGTCTGCTGTCCGACAAATTCATGGCGAAACTGTACAACGACGGCTTGATCGACGCCGTCAAAGAACGCCAGGCGGACGTCTATCGCCAGCAGGACCTCCGCGCCCTGACCGACGACGGTTTCGGCATCTTCTACGGCTACGACATTTGCCCGGTTGAAAGCGTCTCCATGTGGGCCGACGGCTGGGTCTGCGGGACCGGAAATCTTTTCCCGAAGGAAAATAAAACGGTCTATTCGCTGGCCAAAGCGCGCAAAATCCCCGAAGCGCAGAAGTATCACTTCGAAAAAATCCGTCCCTATCTCCCGCTGTTCACCGAAAATACGGCCAAAGGGCTCCCGTGCCCGTGGCTTTCGGTCATCAAGGAAGGGCTCAAGCTGCGCGGCGTCAATGCGGGCGTGGCCCGGAAACCGGTGATGGGGCTGCCGGACGATGTGATGGCGAAACTCAAAAAAGTACTGAAAGAATACGGACATATCTGACCGGAATCGGCATCCGGAAAGCCGGGAACAGGAAACGTCCCGCTTTCCGGAGTCATGCTCCGGTAAAAAGTTTACGGAAAGGAAGTAACGATGACGGACAGAAAATCGAACGGACCGAAACCGTCCTCGGCGGAACTCGCGGCCGACACCTCCCTGATTCCCGTCTGGGACCCGGATGTGCCGTTTCCGTCCCCGCAGGATATGCGCGATCTCGACATCGTGACTCACGTCTCCGTCAACCGTGCGCAGCGCGACGGATATCATTATTTACACGAAGCGACCATTGCCTGGCATCGCGACCGGTTCTATATGGGCTGGGCCAACCACCGCACCAGAGAAACCGGCGACTACGATGAACTGATTCGCGGCTGCACCTCGTCCGATGCTTTGCACTGGGGCAGTCCGTCGATCTGGGCTCAGACGCCGCTGGTGGACGCGACTTCGCACAACCACCCGCTGTTGTTTGCGCACGGCGACCGGTTGTACGGCTTCTTCGTCTGCTGGCGTCAGGAACATCTGCCGACCACCGAGTTGTTCATTCTTGACGATGCGACCGGAAAATGGGAATGGCAAAAAGAGTCGTCCATCCCCGAATTCGTGCCGTTCTGCACGCCGCAGCGGATGGAGAATGGCAACTGGGTCATCGGCGGCGAAAAGCATTGGTCTGACGCGGCCGTGGCCATCAGCGACGGTGACGATCTCACCCGCTGGAAGATGGTGACCATTCCTCGTCCCGACGATCTCAAATTGTTGTATCCGGAGACGGCGATCGTCTCCCGGCGCAACAACGAGCTGCTCGCGGTCTGCCGTCCGCAGCAGGAGGCGCTGTCCGCTCCGTCCGCATGGAGCGCCCCGGTGTCGCGGAGCCGCGATGGCGGACGCACCTGGACGATGTTGGGCTTGAGCAATTTCCCCCTGGCGCCCAGTCAGCCTTTCTCCGGCAGGTTGAGCACCGGACAGAATTATCTGCTGACCAACAACATGGAGGACGGACGCTGTCTGCTGACGATTGCCGTCACCGGGCCCGAAGGCGGATTGTTCCGGCGTATTTTCAAAGTACGCCACCAGCAATGGCCGCGAATCCGGCTGTTCGATAATGGGTTCGGCCGCCCCACGGAATGGGCGTATCCCGGCGCCATCGAACGCAACGGGAATCTGTATATCACTTATTCCCAGGGCAAAGAAGATTGCACGCTTTCGATTGTTCCGGTGGAAGTGTTGTCGGTATAAGTTCCCGGTTGTTCGGCGGACCCGAAGCGAAAAGCAGAACCGTGAGCTTGCAGCGTGGCCCAGGCGGGAGTTTGGCGAAAAGAGCGCGGGATTGCCCGTTTTCAGAAATTTCAGGAATTTCGAGGTTTTGTCCGATGACATCTTGCTTTTTCGGTGAAATCGCACTATAATTGTCTTCGAAGACAGAAATATCGATAAGACGTCGGAGGAGGGATCAGACAGGATGGTTACGATTCAGGATATTGCGGAAAAAGCGGGCGTTCCGGTCAAAACGGCATCCCGGGCGGTGGCCGGAGTGACGCTGGGCAAACGCCGGGATGCGAAGGAACGCGCCGAACGGGTGCTGCGGATCGCGAAGGAATTGGGGTATCAGCCTTCGATCGTGGCGCAGTCCCTGCGTACCGGCAAGACCAGAACCATCGGGATGGTTGTCTCCGGGCTTTCCAATCAATATTTCGGCTGTCTGATCGAGGCCTATCTCGACGCTCTTGAAAAACGCGGCTACCGCCTGTTGCTGGAAGTGACCAAATCGAGCGAAGAAAAAGAGTATGAGTGTCTGAAAGACCTCCTGCGGCACCGCGTCGACGGGGTGATTTATATTTGCGATCTGCCCCGCGAACTTCGGACGGAACACCGGATGCTGCTGGAAACCCGCTTCCCCCTGTTGACGACAACGTCCGACGATCACGGTTTCGGCATGGTGAGACACGATTTTGTTGCGGCAATTCATGCTGCCGCGAAATTTCTGCACGACCGGGGAAATCGCGAGATCGGGTTGGCGCTTCCCCCCATGCACTATGTCCAGAACAGTCAGATCGTGGCGGCGTTCGAGGCGGAATGTGCGCAGTTTGGAATGGATGGCTTCGTCTATTGTCAGGAACCGGAAAGCGACGATGAAATCATTCTGACCCGAAACAACCGGGCGTGGATGGTTTATGGCTTCCAGATGGTCGACCGGATTGCCGCCGGCTTTCGGGAGCGGGGCTGCCATCCGGATATCGTCGGATTCTGCGACGATATCGGGTGGAAGCTGCATCCCCGGTTCGACATTTGCGGCGCAATTATTTATTGGACGGAGAAGATCGTCGAGGCCGCGGCCGATGAGATCATCGCCCGGATCGAATGCGGTTCCGACGCCGGGAACCCGGATATTGCGATTCCCGCCAACTTTGTGGCGGAAAAGGACTTTGAACAACTTGAGTCCACGGGATTTTCCGCGCGCTGAAGTTGCGGTTCCGTCCCACCCCGACGGACCGGTGGCAAGCATTCGTGTGATGATATAAAAACTTTGAGTGAGGAGAACGACGATGGCAAAATATTTACACCTATTGAATTTTTACGTGTATAATTGGGCTGATTAGAAAATGACGGTACGGTTGATGAAGCAAAACTACGCTGGAAAGGGAAAAAAGATCATTCACTCTTATTGAGCTTTTGGTAGTTATAGCGATTATTGCCATTCTGGCCGGAATGCTGTTGCCGGCGTTGGGCCGAGCCCGCGACAAAGCCAAAGCAATCAATTGCACCAATAATTTGAAGCAATGCATGTTGGGCGCACTCCAATATGCCAATGATTACAATGACCAGATGCTATGCTATTTTTATAAAGGAACGTCCGGAACTCTCGGTGTCGCCGAATATCCATGGGCATGGCCTTTGGGAAATGCCGAAAAAGGGGCCAACCATCCGGAAGACGGCGGACGTTATGTGCCGAACCGGAATTCGTTTTTCTGTCCGCAGCGAGTCCAGCCGGAAAGCAGTTGGTATTATACCTATGGGTTTCTCAATATGAAAGATAATAAAAACTTCTACAACAGCATGAAAAGTACGTGGGGCGATTTCATGTATTCTCCAAGTAATCTCATGCAATTTTACTTTTTCCCGCGGATGAAAAGACCGTCCATCATTCCGGTTCTGATGGATACGGCGTATATCGTCAAAGGCAGTTACTATGGATGCGGATTCTTCTGCACTTATTATAATTCCATGAGCTCCTATGGGGCCAGTTTGAATCATGGGAAGACCGGCAATATTGCTTTTGGCGACGGTCATGTCGAGTCCGAAACCGCCAGGGGATTCCAAGAGATCGGTTTCACTCATGTGATTGTCAATTTAATCGATACTCCAATCAATTAAGCGAGGAAGTCCGCCATGTACCGTTTTCCTTTTTTATGGTTTGCCTGTTTATTGCCGACCGTAGTATCGGCGGGTGAAATGATGGTCGATTCCGGGAAAAGCGAATACCGGATTGTGGTCGACGCCTCCGCGATTCCGGCGGAACAGACTGCCGCCCGGGAGCTGCAATCTTTCCTGGAAAAAAGTACCGGAGTCAAGTTGCCGATTGAAAAGGAAAAAGACGGCCCGGCAATTTTTGTCGGACAGTCGCCGTCCGCGCTGAAAACCCTGGGCTTGAAATCGTGGGCCGAACTGAAGCCGGATGAGATCCGGATGAAGACCGTCGGCAAAGATTTATTCCTGGTCGGCGATCGTCCGCGCGGCACGCTCTACAGTGTTTACGAATTTCTCGAACAGCAACTGGGCATTCGCTTCTGGACGGCGGATGTGACGGATATTCCCCGGCATCCGCAACTGACACTCCCGCAACTCAATGATTGCTATGTTCCGCCGTTTCAGGTGCGTTCCGCCGGTTATCATACGTTTCTCCCCCATCTGGAATTTGCCGTAAAAATGCGCAATAATATGCTCGTCGGGCATGGCCATAAAATTCCGGCGGAATGGGGCGGCGACGTTCAGGTATTGGGCGGAGTTCATACTTTCAGCGGAACGTTGATTCCGGTGAAAACCTATTTTGCCGCTCATCCGGAATGGTTTGCCGAAAGAGATGGCCGGCGGCAGGGAAACGACAGCCAATTGTGTCTGACCAATCAGGAGTTGCGCCGCGAACTGACCCGTCGGGTTCTGGAACAACTGGCTCAACATCCGGGCTGCCGTTATATCTCGGTGTCGCAGAATGACAACTGCAATTTCTGTCAATGCCCGGCCTGCACCGCGTTCATAAAAAAACACGGCAACCAGACCGATCTGCTAATCGACGCGATCAATGAAGTCGCCGTCGCCGTCAAGCAGAAATATCCGGCGGTACTGGTTGAAACGCTGGCGTATCAGGATACCCGGAAGCCACCTCAAAGCATCCGGCCGCTGGATAACATTATCATTCGCTACTGCACGATTGAGCAACAGAGTTTTCAGCCGCTGACGGATCGCCATAACCAGAATATTTATCGCGATCTGATGGGTTGGAAACAGCAGGCACGTCCGCTGATGATCTGGAATTACGTCACCAACTTCCGGAAGTATTATCAGCCGCATCCCAACTGGTCGGTTCTGGCTCCCGATCTGCGTTTATTCCGGGATTGCGGCGCCATCAATGTTTACGAGCAAGGTTCCTGGAACGGCGGCGACGGCATTGCCGATCTGAGTGATCTGCGCGCCTGGCTGACCAGCAAATTGCTATGGAATCCGGGTTGCGATCCGAAGTTATTGATCCGGGAATTTCTCATCGGGTATTACGGCCCGGCGGCCAATGCCGTCGGCAGTTATATCGACCTGATGAACCGAAGCGCCTTCCAGCACCCTGCCGCACACGACGACTGTTTCAGCCGGTCGACCACGGACTGGTTGGATGCGGCAACCCTGTTGCAAGCATTCAACATCATGAGCGAGGCAAAACGGCAGTTCGGTTCCGATCCGGTCTATGGTCATCGAGTCACAACCGCGGCAATTCCGATTACCATTGCTTTCCTGGAACGTCAGCCCATCGGCAATTTGTCTTCCGCTCCGGAATCCTCATCCGTAAACTATGATAAACTGGTTGCGGAGACGGTGGCGGACATAAAAAAGGCCGGGGTGCTTCGTATGAATGAAAGAGGTTTATCGCCGGAAACATGGGCGAAAAGATTACTTTTTTTCCATGCGCCCAACGACAGTCATTCCTGGCCGGTCTTAGCCGGGAAGAAATATCATGCGTGGCCCATTCCGGGGCTTGCCGATCTCAATGGGTTGAATAAAGGGATCGCGGACAAAGGACTCTTTATCGATAAAGATTCGGCGGCGGCATCCGGAACCGCAATCAGAATGCCGAATACTCATACGCAATGGTATGCGCAGGTATATGAACTTCCCGCGGGTATTTTCGATCTCTATATTGAAGCTCGTGCCGACAGTTCCCAGCCGCAGGGCAATGCCATCCGGATCGGTACTTATGACTTTACCGGAAAAAAAGAAATCGCCAAAGATTTTCCGGCTCGGGAAATTGCCGGCAATGCTTATCACTTAATTAAGTTCGGGCGGGTAACGCTGAAAGATAATATGTGCGTATTTGTTGCTCCGGTTAAAAATCCGGCGGTCAAAAACATCTGGATCGACCGGCTGGTTCTGGTGCGTCCGGAATAACCCATCAAATCAGGAGAGTATGAACATGAAAGGTATTGTTTTGGCCGGCGGCGCGGGAACCCGCCTGTATCCGATCACCTGCGGCGTGTCCAAACAGTTGCTGGCCGTTTACGACAAGCCGATGATCTATTATCCCCTCTCGGTTCTCATGCTGGCCGGTATCCGCGACATCCTGATGATTACCACGCCGGAAGATCAGTCGATGTTTATTCGATCGCTCGGATACGGCGAGGGGTTCGGCGTCCGTCTGACCTATGCCGTCCAGCCATCTCCCGACGGTCTGGCGCAGGCGTTCATCATCGGCGCGGATTTCCTCGGTTCCGACTCGGTGGCGTTGGTGCTGGGCGACAATATTTTCTATGGGGCCGCGTTGAGCGGTCTATTGAAAAAAGCGGCGGCGCGGGGAAAAGGCGCCACCATATTCGGCTGTCAGGTCTGCGATCCGGAACGCTTCGGCGTGGCGGAATTCGATGCCGACGGGAAGCTGATATCCATTGAGGAAAAGCCTCAGCATCCGCGCTCGAATTATGCCGTTACCGGACTGTACTTCTATGATAACGACGTGGTGGAAATCGCCCGCAATATCCGTCCGTCGCCGCGCGGAGAACTGGAAATAAGCAGCGTCAACCAGGTTTATCTGGAACGCGGCGATTTGCAGCTGGAACGGCTTGGCCGCGGCTTTACCTGGCTGGATACCGGCACGTACCGGAGTCTGCTCGACGCGGCCAACTTTATTCATACCATCGAAAACCGGCAGGGGCTGCAAGTGGCGTGTCTGCAGGAAATCGCGTACGACAACGGCTGGATGTCCGCCACAGAAGTGCGCGACAGCATGAAACATCTGCTGAAAACCGAATACGGACAATATCTGGACCGCCTGATCGGGCGTCATGAAAAATGAGTCATAAATTTTTATCATTCGTTGAAGATTGTCAAGTGGTTCGCCCGCCGTTTGCAATCAGCGAATTTTCGAGTGTCGCCATCAAATGGCCGGTACTGAGTTGAATCACCCGGGAAAAACAGTTTTGAGCCTGCGGTGAATTACCTTGCGCGGTATACGCCAGTCCCAACAGATAATCATAATGCCGGGTGCGGACATCGGCGGGATTTTCCAGATAGGACAAAAAGAACGGCGTGGCCTTGAAATAACCGTAATCCGGCTCGCTTTTTTCTTTTTGCCATTGCGCGATCGCCTTTGCCAACAGCGCGGCGGCTTCCGTTTCCCGGCCCAGCATCCGGCGGTGCAATCTATCCAGAATATTTTCCGCGAACATCCGGATAAAATGTTCCAGTGGGTAAAATCGCCGGACATTCCCGCCGAAAATAATTTTGCCGAACGGGCACTCCGCCCGATGGTGATTGCCCGCAAAATCAGCTTCGGCTCCCAGTCCGATCAGGGCATGCGAACCCGCGAAATCCTCATGACCATCCTTCATACCGCCCGTATCCGAGGCCATGATCCCGGAGCCGTTCTTGAAAAGGCACTCAATCTGCTTTGTCGAGATCCCAACGCCGACATCCTCCCCTTACTCGGATTTTAAACCGCGCTTGCGGCGGCAACGTCGCCGCCACCGCATGCATTTTCCGTTCCCGAATAGAGTGAGGGATTACATTGGCTTCATAAATTTTGACAATAAACATAATTACCTACTTGCTTTTTTTACCGGCTCATGGTATTATTATAATACCATGGCAAAGGTGATGAGGCAATGAAACGGATTACCGATAAAACAAACGTGTTCCGCGAAAATCTGCTTTACGAGATTGGCGCCGGACGTTATCGGCCGCTGGAGAAACTTCCGAGCGAACGGCTTTTCTGCGAGCGCTACCAGATCAGCCGGACAACCGCCCGGCGGGCGCTGGAAGAGTTGGAATTGGAAGGAATCATCGAACGCCGTCCGCCCATCGGCGCGTTCGTGCGGGCTCAGGCGCTGGAGATTATCGGTCGCCGTCAGGTGGCAACGCCAACCCTTTCCGTAAGCTTTGTCATGCCGCCGGATCAGCTCAACAACCCATTGATTCAGATCATTTTCATGACTTGCCGCCAGTATCTGGACGCCAAAGTGAAACTGGCAGTGGTGTTCGATGACCTCTGTCTGCCGATTTCGTTGCGAGGCGAACAAACCGATATCGTGGTAGTCCACGGCATTCCGGTCGACGACCGGTTGCGCCGTCTCCGGAAAGAAGTCGGAACGATGGTACTATTGAATACCAGCAATGATGATTTTAACTATATCACTGCCGACAATTATGGAGGCGGCCGAATGATGGCGGAATACATCATCAAGTCCGGGCACCGTTCGATCGGGTGCGTCGGACCGGGCGGACCGGAAGACCAAAGCGATTTCATTCAGCGTTATTATGGTATCCGGGACGTTTGCCAGGCGGCCGGAATCAAGTTGGAACGAACGCTGTTGTCAATGGAAAATTACTTTAACCTTTCCGCCAGTTGTCACCAGGCGCTGGACAACCTCCTGATCCGGCAACCGTCGATGTCGGCAGTGCTGGCGCTTTACGACATGATTGCGGTTTATCTCTGTGAATCGTTGTATTTGCGCGGTCTTAAAATTCCGGCCGACATGAGTGTGATGGGGTTTGACGATCAATTCTATGCCCGTTATACGGTTCCTCCGCTGACCACGATCAAATATCCGGCCGAGGCGGTGGGGATGAAACTGGCGCAATTCATTCAGGATGCCGCCGAGGACAAAACCACCGGCATTCAGGAAATCATCGCGCCGTTACTGGTGGCACGCAATCCGGGGTCGGTCCGAAAACGGGAAAGCAAGCGAGGTCCGCTGGGCGGCCCGGTTATAAAGAAAGCGGTTTTAGTTTAGTAACGATCCAATATTGTCGTAAGTTCCCCAAACAATTAACGTTCCGAATGCGAAGGAGAAATCAAAATGGATACCAAAAGAAGTTTTACATTGATCGAACTTCTAGTAGTTATTGCCATCATTGCCATCCTGGCGGCGATGTTGCTGCCGGCCCTTAACTCCGCCCGCGAAAAAGCCAAACAGATCAAATGCGTCAGCAACCTCAAACAACTGGGCACCGGATCAATTATGTATGCCGGTGATTTCAATGAATATGTGCCGGATATCAATCCGTATTATGGTGATTGCGAATGGGCTTGCGTCATCTGGTCGTCGGTGGGCGGAATCGACGGATACACCGGTCTGGGCAAACTTTATGACAGTAAGTTCATTGATCTGAAAGTGCTTTCCTGCCCCACGGAAAACAGACCGATGATTAATGCGATTGACATTACCAGAAATGGATGGTATCAGGCAAGTTATGATGCGTTGCCCTATCCGGATGACGCTACGACGTTTCCCAACGGTACCTGGCTCTATCGTCCGCAATTGAAAAAAATGCAGAAATATCAGTATCCGCTGGCCAACGATTCGATTACCGGACCGCGCGATACCAAACCGATCCATGCCAAAACCTGGAGCGCCGCGATGGCGGACGGTCACGTGGTGAGCGCCACCAATCCCAAGTTTACCAGTCCGGACGGCTGGAGCGCCAGCGTACTGGCATATCGGCTGGGCGCCGACGCCAACGGCAATCCGCGTAACGCCTATGCGATCATTCGCGACGCTTTTCAGGATAAATAGCCGAATAGAACTTGCACGGCGGAGTTATTCCGCCGTTTTATTTCCCGTTATACACTTTGGGAAAGGAGTCTTTGTGTGAATTTTTCCTGGAAAAAATTTTGGTCGGCAATTGTGGTCTGCTGCGGTTTTTGCGTTCTTGCCGCCAGTCCGACGGTAACGCTTAAAACCCAGTTGGACATTCACAAAGATTTAACTCCGGACCGGAGTCCTCGCGCCTATCGAATATTGTTTATCGGCGCCAGCATAATGCTGCATGGAGTAGGAGACTGGACGTTGAAAATGGGCTGGGATCATGAGGCCGGAATGGCGGCTTCCTCGGCGGAAAAAGACTACGTCCATCTTTTATCCGGAAAGATTCAAGGGTACTGGCCGGAACGCCGGATTGGTGTTTATTATCACAACTATGGCGGCAGTGGCAGTGCCGCTAACCGGTTGGCGGCACTGTCCCGGGTGGCGCCGGTCAAACCTCATCTGGTGATTGTGCAGTTAGGCGGCCACGAGAAAAGCCTGGCTGAATTTCAGGACGGCCTGCATAAATTACTGGCCGCGCTCCAAGCGATGGATTCGCATCCTAAGGTAATCTGTACCGGAATCTGGGATCCGTCCGACCATGGCAAGTTTGCTGCTTACCAAGGCAATTCGGCGGCGGCCGATCAAATGATTGCCCGGGAATGCGCGTTATTTAAAATACCGTATGTTTCGGTGGAAAAATATGCCCTTGATCCGAAATGTTCCGGCTGGGGAACGCATCCCGGAGTCCAGTGGCACCCCAATGACAACGGGCATCGAGGGTACGCCGACGAATTGTTCAGCGCTTTTCTTACTTTGCAACAGTAATTTTGGAATAAGGATTTCAATCGTGAAAAAAACCTTGATGAAAAACATTTTATCATGGCTGACATTGGGCATCGCCGGTGCCGTTGGGGCCGGTGAAAATCTTAAATCTCAGCTTGACGTTCATAAAGACCTGACGATTGACAACAATCCGAAAGCCTATCGGATTTTGTTTGTCGGGGACAGCATCACTTTACACGGAGTGGGTGACTGGACGTTGAAAATGGGTTGGGACCATGAAGCCGGAATGGCGGCTTCCTCGGCGGAAAAAGATTACGTTCATCTGCTGGCAACGCTGATTCAACGGAAGCTCTCCGACCGTAAAGTCGAAGTCTATTATCATAATTACGGCGGCAGCGGCGCGACCGCCGACCGGCTCAAGGCGATTGATCAGGTTCGTCCGGTCAAACCGCATTTGGTGGTTATCCAATTGGGAGAACACGAAAAATCCGTCGCGGACTGCCGGAGCAATTACCGGAATCTGTTGCGCGCATTCACCCGGTTTCAGCCGACGCCGAAAATCATTGCCGTGGGAGTCTGGAATCCCAATGGCATCGGCCGCCGGACCAGCTACGATCCGAACGGCAGCGGGGCGCTCAATAACATGATGAAAGCCGAATGCGCCGCCTTGAATATTCCGTTTGCCTCGGTGGAAAAATACGCGCTTGATCCGAAGTGCGCAGGCTGGGGAACGCATCCCGGAGTGCAATGGCATCCCAACGACAACGGCCACCGCGGCTATGCCGACGAACTGTTTAACGCGTTTCTGGCGCTGGACAAACCGATAAAAAAAGCAGTCATTACGGTCGATGCGGCCCAGGAAACCGGAAAAGTGCCGCGGGAGATTTTCGGTCACAATGTCGAAGCGGCGGATCCGCGGGGAATTCACGAACCGGTAACGGCGCCGCTCCCATTGCGCGGCATCAAGTTCGGCCAAGGCTACTGGAACGGCGACGCTAACGCGGTATTTCCCGTGGTCATCGAAAAAATGAAGCAACTGAAGATCGGGCAATTGCGTTATCCGGGCGGTTGCCTCGCTCACAACTTCAATTGGAAACAAGCCGTCGGGCCCCACCGCGGCAACTCGAATTGGAAATTCGGTATTGATGAATTCATTCAGACTTGCCGCGCCATGAACGCCGAACCGATGATCACGATGACCGAATACGCCTTGCCTCCGGCCGAACTGCCCCGGCATAACGCCGAACTGGTGGAATACCTTAACGCGCCCGCGACTCCGGAACATCCCTGGGCCATGAAACGTAAGGAATGGGGACATTCCGAACCTTATGGCGTAAAATGGTTCGAGCTCGGCAACGAGAGCGACCACGGTAACCATGATTGCATTCCGGGACGTCGTTATACCCCGGAGGAATATGCCCAATATGCGGTCGACACCGCAACGGCCATGCGGGCAATCGATCCCTCGATTAAAATCGGAGTTCTGGCAGTTCCCGGCACCGAATACGACTGTTCCTGGAACCGGGTCGTATTCAAGAAAGCCGGCCCGATTGCTGACTTTATTATCGTCCATTTCTACGGCCCCGGTTTTGACGATACCGCCGATCAAAATCGCAATGTGCAAATTGCCATGAGTTACGGCGACCGTCTGGAATATTATATCAACCAGTTTCACCGTCAGATCAAGCTCGATGCCGGAAAGGATCTGCCGTTGGCAGTGACCGAATACAATGTCAGCAACTGGGATCGCGGCCGGACCTATCTGGGCGGCTGGACCAATGCCGATGTCCTCCGTATTTTCATGAAACCGGGACACCGGATTATTGCCGCCGACTTCTGGCAACTGCTCAACGATCTCTGGGGTATCATGAGTTCCGATTACACCAATAAGATTGTCCGCGAAAGCGCCGGAATGCCGTTTCTTGAAACCATGGTTGCCTTTACCGGAACAACGGTGGTCGAGACCAAAGTGAAAACCCACCATTGCGACGCGGAAGGCATCGGCGGCTGGGGACCGGCCCACGGCACTCGGAAGTTACCGGCGCAAACGGTAGTCGCGTTGCCTTTGGGACGATATATCTGGACTGAATTCAATGCCATCGGGCTTTGTCCGGTGGTCAATCGTAACCAATTTACGATCGATTTCAAAGACTTCAGCCGGCAGGCCTATCCTAATTTTCTGGTCATCCATCGACCGCAAAATTTTCCGGCGAACGAACCGATGCTGGTAAAACTCAGTTTCAAGGCGAGATTCGCCTCGGCGCCAGGTAATACCGGCAAAGCCACGATCGGGCTTGGACTCTGCGATCTGCGCGGTTGGAACGCAGTCCGGTCCGCCATTGCCATTCCCGGATTGGAAAAAGCTTCGCAATGGACGGATTTTTCCGGTTACTTTTCCACGCGCGCCGATTGTCCGGGCATGACTACCGTGTTCCGTTTTGAAAACGTGGACGGTAAGCTCAACGGCAAACTGGAGTTACAAAATCTGCGGCTTGACGTGTGTAAGCCGGAAGTTTTCCCGGCTTATCCCGCGGTGTCGGCAATCGCAACGAAATCCGACGACGGCAAAAAGTTGTTCCTGATTGCTTTCAATCGGGATCCGGCCAATGCCGTCCAGACTAAAATCGAGTTGTCGGGGATTTCGGCCACCAGCGGACGTTGCGTCGAGCTTTATCAGGAAAACACGGCAATGGCGGAATATTTTCCACCGCAGGAATCGGTCGTGACAGTGACTGGCGGAACGTTAACGCGGCAACTGCCGCCGCATTCCATGACGGCATTTGAGTTTGACCGGCAATGAACACGGAAATTAAAATCCGCAAAGTAACCTTGACGGAAGCTCCCTTCCGGGAACATGACGACCGGCAGGAATGGGCGCGGCGCGGACTCTGGCCGGCCGCGTGGATCAGCGGCGCCGGACGGGATAATGACCGTTCTTTTGCGTATCGCAACACGTTCACCTTGAGCGAACCGACCACCGTTCGAATTCATCTTGCAGCGGATGCCGAATACCGTCTTTATATTGACGGGACGTTGTTGGCGCAGGGGGCGGAAGCCGGCGATGTCGATAACTGGTTTTTCGATTCTTACGACCTGACGCTGGCGGCAGGTAAATATATGGTGGTCGTTATGGTGTTAAGTTACGGTGATTTTGCGGCGGTAGCGCAGCTAGGCATTCGTCACGGCCTGGTATTGGCCGCCGAAGGCGCCGCCGGCGCTCTGTTTAATACCGGAACGGCATCATGGCAGTGCCGCGAATTGACCGGATTGACGCTGCAGAAATCGCCGTATTGGATTTTCGGATATCTGGGCGGCGTAACCCGTTTCGATGCCGGCGTGTATCCTTGCGGAGTGGAAACCGGGGCGGGGGCAGATGCGGACTGGCGGAAACCGACGGTACTTTATCCGGCCGCCAATGCCGATATCTGCAACGAATACCGTTGGCCTTACCTGTTACGTCCATCCACCCTGCCGGAACCGTTTCGTCGCCGGGTGTCCGATGGGAAGATTCTCCAGGTATCGGCAGGCGTCGACCTTTTTTGGCGTCCGGACGATGCGCTGGACGAGGACACGGAAAACTGGAAGCACTGGGCAATGGGGAGCGCGGTAACGATTCCCGCCCATACCGTCCGTCGGGTTTTGCTGCTGTTGCCGGATTATGTCTGCGCCTGGCCTTATCTGACGGTTTCCGGCGGCTGCGGCACCGAACTTTCGCTGGGATGGGCCGAAGCAATGTTCTGCGAAAACCGACCGGATGGCGTCAAAGGCGACCGTGCCGAGTGGCGAAACCGCTATTTTATCGGCTTTACCGATGTTTTTATCGCATCCGGCAAACCGGCTTACCGTTTCTTTTGCCACCGCTGGCGGGCGGGCCGTTATCTGATGTTGACCGTAACCACGGCAGACGAGCCGCTGACGCTCGAACCCCTGGAGCTCTACGAGACCCGTTATCCGCTGGAATTCCAGGCCGGATTTCATTCCGGCACAGAACTGGATGCGCTGATTGCGCCTTGCCTGCGGACTTTACAGATGTGTTCGCATGACACTTTCATGGATTGTCCGTATTACGAACGGCTGATGTATATCGGCGACACCAGGTTGCAGATGTTGCTGACATATGCCGTCAGCCGCGATACTCGGCTGGCCGACAAGGCGTTGCGGCTTTTTGCCGCCGGGCGGCTGACTTCCGGTCTGCTGCCTTCGCGCTATCCGTCCAGCGTAACTCAGATCATCCCGGGATTTTCGCTGTTATGGATCGGTATGCTGCATGATGCCGTGTACTGGCGCGATCCGGCTATATTGTCATCGCTGCTGCCGGTGGCCAAAGGGATCGCCGATGCTTTCGAGCCGTATCGCAATACCGATGGTCTGCTCGAAAATCTGCGAACCTGGAACTTTATCGATTGGGCGGACGGTTGGTCGAACGGCGTCCCTCCCGGCGGAGAAAAAGGAATTAGTTCGACAGTCAACTGGCTCTGGTGTTATACCGTTGTGCTGCTGGCGGATCTCTGCCGTTTGGCCGGACAGCCGGAAGTGGAAAAATATTACCGGCGGCTGGCTGGAGACTGCTCGAAAGCATTGTTGCGCCATTGCTGGAACGAACGCCAGGGACTTTTTGCCGATACCCCGGAACAGACGTCATTTTCACAACATGCGCAATGTCTGGCGGTGCTTTCCGACTTGTTGCCGGATCACCACCGGCAACGGATCACCGGGGCCTTTGTCCGGCGCGTTCCGATGACGGCCTGCACGGTCTATTTCTCCCACTACCTGTTTGAGGCGGCACGGACGCTCGGACTGGATTCGGTGATCCTGGCCGGTTTGCAACCGTGGCGGGAGTTTCGGAACCTCCATCTTCAAACGCTGTTGGAACGGCCGGAACCGAGCCGTTCCGACTGTCATGCCTGGAGCGCCCATCCGTTGTTTCATTTTCTGACGACGATCCTGGGAATCCGTCCCGCGACGGCGGGATTTCGGCAGGTGTCGATCGAACCGCACCCGGGGTCGTTGCGACAACTCAGCGGCAAGGTCCCGCATCCCAGCGGCGGTGAAATTGCCGTGAGCCTGACGCTTGCCGACAACGAATGGCAAGCGGAAATTGATCTGCCGCCCGGACTGGAGGGCGATTTCCACTATGGCGGTATTGCCAGTCGGCTTCATCCGGGACGGAATCGGATTGTCAGCGAACAATTGGCGGCATTGCCGGTTTAATCGGTGTTACGGTAGCTGGGTGCCATGAGTTATTTTTGTGACTTCCGAAAGGTGAAACAGGAAGGAGTAGTAAATTGCATTGGCTTGACTGGTGTATCGCACTGATTCCGCTGGCGGTGATCGTCGGACTCGCGCTTCATTCGCGAAAATACATTCGCGGCGTGGTGGATTTTCTCGCCGCCGGACGCGTGGCCGGACGCTACGTGATCAGCGTCGGCGACCTGCAATCCGGGCTGGCGGTCATTACTCTGGTGGCCGGCTGTGAAAGCTCGTACCAAGCCGGCATGGCCTTGGGCTTCTGGAGTAATATTATGGGACCGATCGGCATTTTTATGGCACTGACCGGCTACTGTCTTTACCGATTCCGCCAAACCAAGTGTCTCTCCATGGGACAGTTTCTGGAAATCCGCTACAACCGGCCGTTCCGTATCATTGCGGCGTTCATCCGAACCGTAGCGGAAATGATGACCAACGCCATTGGTCCGGCAGTAGCTGCCCGCTTTTTTATCTACATCCTCGGGTTGCCGCTGACCGTGAGTCTCTGGGGCTGGCACGTGTCGACACTGGCCGTAGTGATGGTGATTGTACTGTTGCTGGCGATGCTGATTATCTGGCCCGGAGGCCGCGTTTCGCTGCTGATCACCGATGCCATTCAAGGGTTGATGTCGTACCCGATTTTCGTGATTTTCACGGTGATGGTGTTAAGTGAAATTTCCTGGTCGCTGGATGTGGCTCCGGTGATGCTCGACCGCGCCCCCGGCGAAAGTTTCCTGAACCCGAACGATATCGGCAGTCTGCGCGACTTCAATCTGTTTTCTCTGGTGGTAACGATCGTCGGGACGATTCTGAACCGCGCCGCCTGGATCGGCAACGACACCACCAACTCCGGCCGCAACGCCCATGAACAAAAAATGGCCGGGGTATTGGGCGCCTGGCGCAACGGTTTTTCCGTGCTGATGATGATTCTGTTGCCGCTGTTCATGGTCACGGTGATGCTGTCCAGCCGGTATGCGACGGAAGCCAAAGATATTCGTACCAATCTGGTGAACAAGGCGGTGGCCGAAACCGTAGCCGATTCCCGAATTCGAGCAGACATTGCGCAAGATATTGCCAAAATTCCGCCCGCCAGACATACCATCGGCGTCGATAAACCGTACTCGCACGCCAACAACCCCGACGCCGATTATCTGAACACCGTTCATCAGCATTTTTCGAACTCGCCGGAAGGCAATACCCATTTTCAGCAGTTCCGGACGCTGTACTATCAGATGATGGGCCCGATGGTGTTGCGGGCGCAATTGCCGATCGGGATCATGGGATTGTTTATCCTGTTGATGTTGATGCTGTTACTGGCCACCGACAACTCGCGCGTGTTCAATGCTTCGGCGACGCTGGTTCAAGACGTGGTCATGCCGTTGAGGAAGAAACCATTCGCACCCCGGCAACATTTGAACTGGTTGCGTTACATGTCGGTTGGCGTCGGAATTTTCTTCCTGACCTTCTCGCTGTTGTTCACCCAGATGGACTACATCGCCATGTTTATTTCGATCATGTGCTCGCTGTGGCTGGGCGCGGCCGGGCCGATCATGGTCGGCGGACTCTATACCCGTTTCGGCACTACCACCGGCGCATTCTGCGCACTGATTTTCGGTTCCGGCACCTCGCTGGCCGGAATCGTATTGCAGCAGAACTGGAGCGAACGCGTTTATCCGTGGCTGGTTAGTACCGGCAACCTGCAATACGTGTCCAAACTGTTCGACCACGTCAATTCGCTCTGCTCGCCCTACATCGTCTGGGAAATGAACCCGGTCAAATTCCCGATCAACTCCTATGAAATTTACTTTTTGGCAATGGTCTTCGGCTGCGGCGCGTACGTCATCGGCTCCTTGGTGACTTTGCGCCATCCGTTCAACCTCGACCGAATGCTGCACCGCGGCGAATATTCCGACGGCGAAAGCGTGGAAACCAAGTCGCCGTGGATTTGGAAAACCGTTTACGGTAAACTGGTCGGCATCGACGACGAATATACCACCGGCGACAAAGTCATCGCCTGGAGCGTGTTCTGGTTCTGCATCGTGTTCCAGTTCGGCATCATGTTTGTGGGCGTGGCGGTCTGGAACTGGATTACTCCGTGGCCCGCCTCCTGGTGGAGCATGTACTTCTTTATCGCGGTCGTTGTGGTGGGCGTGACCGTAGGGGTGGTGTCGACTGTGTGGTTCATGGTCGGCGGTATCATCGACGTCCGCCGCCTTTATCGCGACCTCGCCGCCCGGGTCAACGACCCGCTCGATGACGGCTGGGTCGACGGCCATGTCTCCCGCGCCGACAAAGCCAAGCTCGGAAATAGAGCTGACGATTGATGAATGCCGATATGTTTTTGCCGCACTCGGCTGCGGTAGAAAAATGAAAGGGCGCAGGAACGTAACAAAACTAATCATGGGTGTAAGGATGTAAAGCTGGTTGAAACAACTTCAATAACGGACCATGGAAGCTGAGCGGCATGGTAAGTTGACGTGGTTTTGCGGAGCAAAACGGCTGAATTAAGCCTTAATATAGACGCCAGTCTCAGATATGATTTGCCACAAAAGTCCCGTAAAAAACTTCATTTTGAGCTTATTTTGCTTTGAATTGATTGGATTACGAGTGGCATAACTGCTCTATTATCTCCGACATTTGAGGTTACCACTCACCGGGAAGATGCAGAAATGATCAGGATTAAGGATCCGCTGGAGGTGGAGCTGTTCGACCGCTTTACGGAATTGCTGGAGCCGTCGGCGTATCGGCGGATGAAGGCAGGCTGGCAAGGGTGTTTTCGCGAGGGCATCCTGTATTTGCTGTCGAGTACAGTGGCAAAATTTACCGACCGGCGGTCGCGGTTGACTGGCCCGGAGACGAAAGAGTTGTTTTCGATGGCTGGGTTGATGGCGGTGAAAGAGTTTTTCAAGTGGACGAACGAGGATGCCGTCGATCATTGCAACACCGATTTGTTGCTGCAATACGCGCTGAACATCGATCAAGGTGAAGAAATTTCACGGGCGACTTTTTTCCGTTATCAAAAGCTGTTTTGTGTGGAGAACACGGCGCGTGAGGCGATGCGGCTGATTACCGACGAGTTGCTGAAAAAGGCGCAGATCGACCTTTCCGCGCAGCGGTTGGATTCGACACCTGTGCTCGGCAACATGGCGGTGTTTTCGCGGCGGCGGCTGATGCATCATACGATTTACGCGTTTCTGACGCAGTTGAAGCGGCATCACGAGGCCCAATATCGCAACTTGTCGGCGGATTTCCGGGCGCGTTACACGGAAGACGACGGTTGGTGTTTTGCGGAAAATTCGTCGATGCTGACGCTGCATTACGGCAACACCAAGGCCACGACCGAGGAGCAGTTGGGCTACGACATGCGCATGCTGATCGAGCGTTTTCATGCTGAGGCGTCCGACATGGACTCGCTCAAAACCATGGTCGATCTGTCTGTCGCATCGGACACCAAACCAGACACGCTGCTGACCGACGCTGGTTACGGTTCCAACGCCAACGTCTGTTATTCAGAAACCAATGAAACTAAACAAATTGCGCCGACTACCGGTAAGAAAAAAGACCAGGTCGGACTCGAAGAATGCACCCTCGACGAACTCAACCGCATCGCCACTTGTCCGGCGGGCAAACGCCCCATGAAAAGCCGCTTTAATCATGAGGAACAAGCCGGGTACGCCTTATTTTTCAAAGACGTGTGCGAAAAATGCCCGCTGAAGCCCCACTGTCTGGCGCAGAAGTACGGCAAGTACAATTATAAATGGGAGTACGACGCGGTCAAATTGCGGCTGCGTGATCGGCGGTTGTACGAACTGACGCCGGAATTTCATGACGAATACCGCCCGCGCAACGGCATCGAAGCGCTGAACGGCAACCTCAAACAAAACACCCCGTTGTGACGTTTGCGAGGTCGCGGTCGAGCCGCCGTCCACACCGCGATTTACATGATTGCCGCCATGCATAATATTATGCAGTATGTAAACTATTGCCGCAAAATCGGCAAAAACTTCAGCACTGGGGCCATAGCGGCTGCTTTTCGCCGACTGACGGCCGGATTTTACGTCATCTCCTGCTTTTTTCGCCAGTTAATGATGCGTTCCCGCGATTTCGCGGTCTGGATTCGGCCATTTCCGAGTTGTTAACAGGCTACCACCATTTTCGCTAACCGCGTAATGAGACCGTCGTCTTTGAACTCCCAAAAACATAAAAATCATTATTTCAACTGAAATAAACTTGAATTATTCCTGATGGCTGGCATCTTAATAAACCGTCAATAATTTTAGGACGGGATGTAGCGCAGTCTGGATTAGCGCGTTTGACTGGGGGTCAAAAGGTCGCAGGTTCGAATCCTGTCATCCCGACCATTTTTATCAAGCTAAAAGCCAGCAGGTTACGAAGATTTAACCGCTGGTTTTTTTCATTTAAAATGCTTCAATTATGTTTCAATGCTCCCGCTACTCAAGCACAACGACAGCCACTCACGCCGTTTGAAACATTTTTGACACATCAAAAAAAATGGAGAGGCGATCACCACAAACGCCTCTCCGGTGAACCGGGATCACAGGTAATCCCGATTCAGATCTGGATGTATTTGTCAACAATCATTTCGACTTGGTGGCAGTGGTGTCCGTAGCAGCCGTGGTGCCGGTCGTGCTGGTCGTTCCGGTCGAAGTAGTAGACGCCGTGGTCGTGGATGCAGTAGTCGAAGCCGTCGGAACGGTAGAAGACGTACCCTCGGTTTTCGAGCTGCTGCCGGAAGCGCCACTGCTGGTAACACTGGACGAACCACTGCCGCTACTGATGCCGTTGGCCGAAACGCTGACGGAATCGGTACGCTTCATCACTGCCATGACCGTGGCAATGCCAGTGAGGGTTGCATTGTCCTTGTGTTCGGTACGGATACTGGCGATGCCGGTATTGCTGTGTTCATAGAGACAACGCAACGAGAACATCGTTTCACTATCCGGTTCGGCACGAAGCCCAACCAAATACTGTTCCCGGAAAATAAACACGGACTTGTCTTTCGTCGACGCAACGATCTGATCGACGATGTTTGCCTTGGTTTGAGTAACTTTGATCGGTTCCCCGGTGTTGGGGGCGTATTCGGTGATTGTGGTCGTGGATTTGCAGCCGGTGAGCAGCGCGGCGGTACAGAGCGCCGACAACAGCACGATGACAGTCGGAGAACGGAACTTGGTGAACATGATGGACTCCTTGGGGAATGGCCCCGGTTATTTTTGACTTTGAACGGCGTCAATGATTTTCTTTAATTGCTCGTCAGTCCAGGGGATTTTTTTCTCGCCGGAATAAGGGTGGGCAAATCCCCGGTTCAGCATGGCCTGTCCTATCTCAAGACCATCATTGACCTCCAACTCGGCCAACAACCTGCCGTATTTGTCTTTTTCGACGCGATGCAGACAGGCGACATGAAGGAACGTTTTCGATGTGATCGTAATCGAAATATCCCGACTCGGGGTGCGGATAGCGGATGCCCGGAATGGACGCGTCCAGACAGCGGATTTCAAACACATCACCGGGCTGAAAAAAGTATTTCAGCGTTTCGACGATGGTTATCGAAAAAACTCTCGGTCATTGCGTCACCCTCCAAATTAGCAGATTCCATAATATGACGCTTGAGTTACGCAACGACTGCCCGCAAAATACATTTTAAGTGGAACCTTATAACTGATACCACCATGGTTGTTCAATTCACTTCAGATTTCGCTTCCAACAGGGTTGTGCACAACGCCCGCCTTAAATTCGGCAGTCCCAATTTTTGAAGACAACTTCCTGACCGTTATGGCGGATTGCATTGTAAACCGCCGCCGGACGCCGCGAGTCATTCAGCGTGAACTGAGCCACATCGCGGTCGGCGAGCACGGCGTAGCCGCCCGGCGTGACCCGCGAACCGGCGCTCATGTTGTCGGCACAGCTCTGCACGATCCGGTCCCGGAATTCGGGCGCTTCCCGGGTGGAGACGGTCATACAGCACTCCGGAAACACGATACGGAAAGCCAGCATCATCTGTTCCAATTCGGCATCGTCGACCGGATGGGCCGGCTGAAAACCGCCGCTGACCGGCGTGATACGTGGAAACGCGAACTGGATTTTGCTTTGAAAGCATTCTCTCATCAAGTAAATCGCGTGAGCGGCAAGGCTTGCGGCTTCCGACCGCCACGGCGCCAATCCCAGTAAAAACGCCATGCCTAGGGTACGGAATCCCGCATTACCTGCCCGCAACTGCGTCCCCATCCGGTAGTTGTAGTCGCTTTTCGGTCCGGCGGGGTGAAGTTCCCGGTACAATTTCAGATCATAGGTCTCCTGAAAGCAGGTGAGCCCCTCATATCCGGCGGCGAAGAGTTTGCGGTAATCCACTTCATCCTGAGGGGCGACTTCGAGTGCGAGGTAGGAAAAAAATTTTCTCAGCATCCGGCCGACTTCACAGAGAAAATCTACGGTTATATGTTTCGGATCTTCTCCGGCCACGATCAGCAGCGAATCGATGCCATTCTTCCGGACGGCCTCCCCCTCGCGCCGGATCTCGTCGAACGTCAGAATTTTCCGCTCCGCCTTGTGATGGATATTGAAGTCGCAGTATTGGCATGAATTCACACAGGTGTTGGAGATATACAGCGGCGCATAGACCGAAACGGTTTTGCCATAATAGCGGCGCCGGGCCAGTGTCGCCCGTTTCCGCACCGCCCCGAGATACCCGACGGCGGCGGGTGAAATCAGCTTCAACAGATCGAAGTAATCGCAACGGTCCTTTGCCAGTGATGCCACGACCATTTCCGGCGTTACGGAATTACAATAATCGAGAATCTGCGCCCCGGTAAATTTGAGTTCGGGAAACATGATGTCGGGCTCCTTATTTGAAAATGTCGAAAGGGTGTAGCGGACTGGTGGCCGACGCGATGTGTCCGGGCGCGGCAGGACCAGCCTCCATGCCGAGTTCCGCTGCGCAGACGGCGAGGTTGAAGGCCTCCGCCATTTTCACCGGATCGTCCGCAGCGGCCACCGCCGTGTTGACCAGCACCGCGTCGGCGCCAAGTTCGATGGCCTCTGCCGCGTGGGACGGCAAACCGATGCCGGCGTCCACCACTACCGGGATGTGACTTTGTTCGACGATGATTTCGATCATATCCCGGGTACGAATGCCCCGATTGGAACCGATCGGAGAGCCGAGCGGCATCACTGCCGAGGCCCCCGCTTCTTCGAGACGGTGTGCCAGCACCGGGTCGGCGTTGATGTAGGGAAGTACCGTCAGACCGCGTTTCACCAGAATTTCAACCGCTTTCAGGGTTTCGACCGGATCGGGGAGCAGATAGCGGGCGTCGGGATGAATTTCGAGCTTGATCCAGCGGAATCCGGCGGCTTCGCCGATCCGGGCGATGCGGACCGCTTCCTCGGCGTTGCGCGCGCCGGAGGTGTTGAGCATGACTTCGATTTTTGTCCGGTCGACGGCGCGCAGGATGTCGTCATGCGCCGCGTCATTTTCGTGAACGCGGGTAAGCGCCGTGGTGACCAGTTCAGTTCCCGACGCCTCCAGCGCCGCGGCGAAAATTTCAGTTGAGGCGAATTTTCCGGTTCCGAGAAAAAAGCGACTGCTGAATTTGCGGCCGCCGATGACCAATTCCTTCATCATGACAATTCCTTATAATTCTTTTTTCAGTAATAATGCAAGGATACTGTTGGCCTGCATTGCGGCCGCGATACCCACGCGCGGCGATGCCGGATAAATTCCAACGGCCGGATTAACTCCAGTATGGAAGTCGCCGATCATCACCAGGTTGGTTCCGATCCGCTTTACGATTATCGCGTTGGAATCTCCCCAGCCCGCGATGCCGCTGACCGCGACCACCGTTTTCCCGGAGGGAAGCAGGGTATTCAGCAGCATGGACTTCGACGCAGCGGCATCGAATGCCTCCGCCACGATGTCGCAGTCGGCAAACAGTGCGGAGACATTGCCGGAGTCCAGTTTCATATCGTGCATCTCCAACTCAAGACCGGGGTCGATCCGGAGCAGATTTTCCCGGAGAGCATCGATTTTTTTCCGTCCTACCTGATCCCGGAAGAAGAACTGACGGTTCAGATTGCTTTCGACCACGGTATCGAAGTCGGCGATCACCAGACGCCGGATTCCGGCGCGCACCAGGTGTGCCGCGCAGTTCGAGCCCAGTCCGCCCGCACCGGCGACGCCGATCCGGACGGATTCCAGAATCGCGCGCTCCTCTCCTGAAAGATAAGCGTTGGCGGCCATGGTCAGCCTCCGGCCACGATGCGGAAAACGTTCAGCGCATCGCCTTCGTGTAGCGTTGGCAGCTCCGGCTCACGGCCGTCGCAAACGTTCCCGTTCAACTCCAATATAACGGACTGAATCGGAAGGTTCCGTTCGTTCAGAAATCCGGCCACCGTATCGGCGGCGGTTTCCGTAACTTTTCCCTGATAAACGATTTTCATGCTTTCCCCTATGCGTTTTCGGTAAACATGGTCAGTTGATACAGAAAATTGTGACGCTTCCCTACCCCGCGGCGGGGCGGGGAAGTCGCCGCCGATAATCATACTGTTAAGCGTTGCCGCCAAAATCACCTAACCATAGAAGTTGCAGATTAAGCTCAAAATATGGTGACGCAAGGTACGATAAAATCAGCAGAACCGCTTAGTATCAGCAGGTTCTGAAAGCCCTTTATTACGGTTTTTGCGGCTTCACCTCCAACATTCTGTCGCTCGGAATGCGCCGCCCGTGCCGTCATCCGTTCCGGAAAAATCCGATTGGGCGTCGGGTCTTTTGGCGGGTTCCGCCAGGAACCTCACCCCGCAGAATACGATAACCGGCGCATGACATTCCATGGTCTTGCGGCTCAATTCGAGCGAGTCGCCGGCGAAATCCGCAATGTTCTGAATTTCCGGCGCGGTATAGTTGTACGCCAGAATGATGGCCGCACGCATGCGTTTCAGCCCGTCGATTTCTCGAACAAGATTCATATTCATCCGCTGCTCAGATCAACTTCAGAGCGTCGTCGAGCGCACCGACGATGTCGTCGATGTGTTCGAGCCCGATGGATAGCCGGATCAGTTCCGGCGACAAGCCGGATTTTTTCTGATCTTCTGCCGAAACTTGCGAATGGGTGGTGCTGGCCGGATGAATAATCAGGCTTTTGGCGTCGCCGACATTGGCGAGAAGACTGAACAATTTCACGTTGTCCGCCAGGTGCCGAGCTTCGGCGGCTCCACCTTTTACGCCGAACACCACCATGCCGCCCGCGCCATCCGGGAGATATTTTTCCGCCAGCTCCCCGCCGTTCAACCCGGGATATTTAACCCATGCCACTTTCGGATGTTGGTTCAGAAACTTCGCCACGGCCAATGCGTTTTCGCTGTGCTTCTTCATACGCAGCGGCAGCGACTCCACTCCTTGCAGAAAAATCCACGCCGCGTCGGGGGACAGCGTCGGCCCTTGATTCCGAAGTCCTACCGTACGCAGCCGGAGGATGAATGCCAGCGGATTCAGATCGCCGAGGTCGTGCGCAAAGCGAAGCCCGTGATATCCACGGTCCGGTTCGTTGTAGAGCGCGAACTTGGGATTGGTCCAGTCGAAGTTTCCCGCGTCGATTACCGCTCCGCCGATCCCGGTCCCGTGTCCGCCGATCCATTTGGAAAGGGAATGGATCACGATGTTTGCTCCGTGTTCGATTGGACGCAACAGCGTCGGCGGGGTGAAAGTCGCATCGACAATCAGCGGCAGATGATGTTTTTTCGCGATCGCGGCGTAGCCTTCAATATCGGCCACGTCCAAGCCGGGATTACCGACGGCTTCGATAAAAATCGCGCGGGTCCGATCATTGATCGCCGCATTAACCGCGGGGAAATCGTTGATGCCGGTAAACCGGACCGTGATGCCCTGTTGTGGTAAAATCGCGTCGAACTGGGTAAACGTCCCGCCGTACAGATTGTTGGCGGATACGATCTCGTCGCCCTGTTTCGCCAGGTTGGCAATCGCAAAATAGATTGCTGCCGTGCCGCTCGACAACGTCAATGCCGCCGCTCCGCCATCCAATGCCGCCAACCGTTTTTCCAGCACGTCATTGGTCGGATTCATCAGCCGGGCATAGATGTTGCCCGGTTCCTTCAACGCAAACAGGTCGGCGCCGTGTTGAGAATTGCGAAAACTGTAAGCGGTGGTTCGATAGACCGGAACCGCACGGGCCAGAGTAGCCGGATCGGGAATCTGTCCCGCATGGATGGCAAGCGTTTCGATGTGATATTTTTGTTTGTTCATGAATCAATCTCCTTTTCGGTTTATTGGGGAAGTCGAGTTGCAAGATAATTTTTTCCGGAATCCGGCAGAAATGAAAAGTCAGGGAAACGGGCTGCTCGCCGCAAACTTGTCTTGAGCTTTTCGTCAGAACTGCGGCTTGCCATCCCGGATTCCGCAACAACGATATACGATGGTTTCATTCTCCTGTTTTGAGTTTTTAAATAAAGTATACCATTTTAGTTGTATTAATTAAAATAAAACATATTATGTCAGTATCTATAATTCAAATTCATGCAAAATAAAATATATAGAAATAGTATTGTTTCTGGACAACAACCCATAGCCGCGCCAATAGTATCATGACTGGTTGAAATCCGACGGCACGATCATCTCATGCCGCCGCACGGGGATGGTCGGAACCCTATACGATCTCTATCGGCGTTCCACCTATCAGACTTTCCCCGGTTTCGGCCAGGAGTTCGGATTCAGCAAACGTTGGTAGTAAAAATTGGAAGCATAAAGAGCTCCGGCCGGATTATGCGCCAGGACCCGGTCTTTGACAATCAGATACGTTACCGGCGCTTTCGAGTGGCGAATAAAGATGGTGTCGTGCCCGACACACAGGCCGATTACAACATTCAGATCGGCGCCCCAGCGATTGAACAGTTCCGCCTGCATGGCCGGATTGCAAATCGACTCCTGCCGTTCCGGACAGACTTTCAGCTCTTCCGGGATGCCGATCTCCGTTTTGTCGATCGCTCCGACCTTACAGATAACCGCTTTGGGAGTGAGGCCCGCACCTTTGAGGATTTTCGCAAAAATCCGGGTTTCCGCCATTAACCCGATACAAGTGGCAAGGCCGATCTTCTTCGCGCCGATCTTTTCCGCAAATTTGACGATCTCCTCCACGCGAGTCAGCCGTCCGTAATATTCGCCTTCGATTTCGGCCGCCGCCCGCGCGATGTTGGCATCCGGACTGCCGTCGGTATAGATTTTTTTACTTTCGGCGGTTAGTTTCCGGTTGGCTTTCGTCAGGCAGAAGTCTGGGAAGGTCTGCTCGCGGCGATAGCAATTCAGGGTGCCGCAATTGGCGCACGAGGCATTGGGATCATTTTTTTCCGACATGGTAAATACTCCTTAAATTTGAGGAAATGACATTGCGTTGACAAATACCGACTGAAAGTCGGGGGTCTCCGCCAGATTAACCGTAGACACCGCTGCCGCCGTTCGCGCCAACTGCGGTCGGGAAGAGACATGGGTCAGCAGCAGGCGAGCTCCCGACAAAGCGGTATTGCCGACAAATTCAACCCGCTCGCCCAACGCTTCCGGCAACAGTCCCAGGCGAATCAAGCTTTCCGTGCGCAGATGAAACCCGAACGATCCGGCGATCAACACCCGGTCAAGCTGTTTCGGTTCCAGCCCGGCATTCCGCAGCAACAGGTCAATACCGACCCGGACCGCCGCCTTGGCCAGCTGGACCTGACGAATATCGCGTTGCCGCAGAAAAACATTTTCCGCCACTCGGAATGCCGGTTTGCCATCGAGCTCAACCAGATTTTTTTGCAGCGGCGAAGCCATTGCGGCGGCAGGCCGCAGCAGTTTGCCGTTGCGGTCGACCGCTCCGGCCGCAACCAATTCGGCCACGATGTCGATCAAGCCACTGCCGCATAATCCGACCGCCGGCGTTCCGCCGATGGTCCGCAACGTCGGCTGTCCCGCGGTAATTTTAAAAAATTCCACCGCGCCCGGCAACGCTCGCATGCCGCAGGAAATATTCATTCCTTCGAAAGCCGGTCCGGCGGCCGTCGATGTCGCCAGCATTTGGCCATCGCGATTGAGTACCATTTCGCCGTTGGTGCCGATGTCAATAAACAGCGTCGCGCCCGGCAGATGTTCCAGTCCGGTGGACAGCATGCCGGCGGTGATATCCGCCCCCACAAAACCGGATATGATCGGCGGCAGCAAGACAACGCCGCCCGGGCTGATGTTCAACCCGAGTTGATGTGCGGGAATGCGGGTCGGCGCATTCAGCGCCGGCGTAAACGGCAGACGGCCGAGCGAGTGCGGATTGACGTTGGCCGCCAGATGCAACATGCAGGTATTCCCGGCATAAACCGTCTCGTAGATAAATCGACGATTGATGCCGGTCTCCAGCGAAAGTTCCCCGGTCAAGCGGTCGATTTCCGTCGCAATTTCGCCGTACAACAATGCCAGTCCTTCCGGCGTCGAGCCGATCTTGATGCGCGACAAGACGTCCCCCGCCCGCAGAGCCTGCGGATTCAGCGCCGAACGCGACGCCAATTCCCTGCCGGTCGACAAGTCGATCAGACTGACGACCAGCGTCGTAGTGCCGATATCGACCGCCAGCGCGGCGTTGTACGCCGTGGTATCGCCGGGTTCCGAGGCAATCACCTCGCCCAGTTCGTCTTTAACCATTGTGCGGTCCAGGGTTGCCAGATACGTTTTGGTGACTGCCGGCTGGAGCGGCAGATCGATGCTTTTGCCGGTCCGTAAAATTTTCATGTTGCCGTCATGCTTTTCCGGAAGAAAAACCGTAACGTCCCCCAGAACAACGGTATGACAGGCCAGCACATAGCCCTGTGCGATTTCCGCCGAGGGCAGCAATTCTCGATCCGTCCGGACCGCATTCCGTGAAGTCGACGGCAATCGGACTTTGCATTTGCCGCAGACGCCGGCGCCGCCGCATGGAGATTCCAAAATTACACCGGCAACGAATGCCGCCTCCAGCAGCGTGATCCCGCTTTTTACGGCAATTTTCCGCCCGGACGGCTGAAACTCAACGATCGGCATAAGACAACTCCTTCCGGCGGACGGCGTCAGTCATGGCCCGGATATAGTCGATTTTCGTCGAGCAACTCAGGCCGCAGGCCGGAGCAACGATGTCGATGCCTTCCGCCGCCAATTTTTTCGCCGTTTCCGCAATTTTTTCCGCCGGTCCCCATTGCAACAGATAGGTGCTTAAATTACCCATCGTCACCAGACCGGGAAATTCTGCTTTCAGTTTTACCAGATTGACTTTGGCGTCGACGCTGACGGCGTCGGCGGTAATCTTCGCCAGAAACTTGCGCGAGGACGACATGTCGCCGCAGATATGGATGATGCTGCGACCGCCGTGGGCCCGGATGTGATCCGTCAGTTCACTGATGTAGCGAACGGCATATTCTTCGAATGCTTTCGGCCCCAGAATCTCGCCGGTGGCGGTGGGGTCGCCGATCGCCACCACGTCCGCTCCGGCGGCAAGTGCGCGGGCGGCGAATTCTTTCAGAAATTCGGTTACGTAGGCAACCACCCGGTGAGCGCCCTCCGGGTTTTTCCGCAACTCTTTGAGAAAGGTCATGGGATCGACCAGCGATGCCGACGTACTGATCGGTCCGGTCAAACTGACCACAATCGGAATGCCGGATTGCCGCGCCGCCAGTCGGCGGACGGCCGCGATTACCACCGCCACCCGCGAATGATCGCACGTCGCGGAGATATTGCCGGGAATAAAATCCGCAACCGAGGCGAATTTTTCCTTCGTCACTTTGGGCTCGCACAACTCCGAGCCGGGATCAATGGAACTGCCCAGCGCCTCCGCTTCAATCGTCATGCAGAACGGCAGTCCGTAGTTTTCAAAGCCGGTCCGGCGCTGGACCATGTCGACCAATTCCGCCATCAGCGCACCGTCGAAGTGCGCCGGCGGCAATGTGGCCTCGGAACTCTGTACGATCTCCGTTACGGCGGCATTCATCATCCCGCCCATGCAGATGACCGGCGGACGGTCGACGGATTGTTTGGCCAACACTGCCAGCAAACGTTGTTGGGAATTTAATTCACACATCGGGCAACAACTCCTTTCGAATCGGCCAGCCGAGCTCGCGGACGGCATCCAGCATGGCGGTAATATTGACGAACGGCGTTTCCGTGGGCAAGCTGCACCCGGACGCCACAATCAGGCCGTGCGGATTGTCTCCGGCCCGGGCGACACAGCGGAATACCGCCTGCCGGACGGTTGCCGGCGTTCCCTGCAACATGATTTCCGACGGCGGTACGTTGCCCATCAACCGGACGCGATTCCCCACCGCCGTTTTCGCTTCGGCCAAGTCGGCCGCGTTATCGATCGACAGGCAGACCGCTCCGGTATCGGCCATATCCGACCAGATCGGCCGGGTCTTGCCGCAGATATGCAGCGTGACTTTCCGTCCCCGCGATCCGATGTGATCGATCAGTTTTTTCAGATACGGTTTGCTGAATTCGCGAAACTGCTTCGGACTGATTACCGTCGAGGACGACATGGCGTCGGTCAAGCTCGGCGTCCCGCCGAGATCGATCATCGCGTCGGCGTAGGCCAATGACGATTCCAGCGCCACCCGGCAAAGCCGGTGGACCGCGTCCGGATTTCTCAGCAACAGCCGGGTCAGCGGCTCCGCCCCGATCAAAAACGAGGCATTGGTGAACGGTCCGGTCAACGCGCCGGTCACCGGAACTTCATTGCCGATGGCATCCATCACCCGCTTCAGCGCTTCCAGCTGCAACGGCAGAATTCCGTCGCGCCGCGGGTCGGCGGGACGCAACTTGTCGATAGCGGTCGCATCGGCGATCGCCGGCGCGTCGAGATATGCGGTCTCGTCATCCGGCACTTTGATTTTTGCCCCCATTGCTTCGCCGACCACATAGAGATCGGTAAACACGCGGACGACATCGTAGCCGAACTTGCGATAAGCCTCGATCTGAGCTTTCGCCAGTAGTTCGGCGCTGGTCCGCAATTCGCTGACCTTGACGCCGATCACACGGGCGGCGGTATTGCCGATAATCGGCACACAGGGCAACCGGTCGAGCGGTTCGCCTTGCGCGTAGGCGGCGAACCGTTGGTTCGGCGTGAAACGATCCAACACCGTCATATTACACCTCCAGCCCGACCAGTTTTCGGGCCAGGCGCACCGCTCCGGCGGCATGAGCGGAATACCCGTCGGCGCCGATTTTGTCGGCAAATTGCTGGGAGATCGGGCCGCCGCCGATCATCACCTTGATCTGATTTCTGACCCCGCGTTCCTTGAGCAGTCTGACGACTTCCCCCATCGCGTCCATCGTCGTCGTCATCAGGGTGGACAGCGCAATGATTCTGGCGTTGACTTCCACCGCCTTGTCGACAAAAGACGCCGGCGGGATGTCCCGGCCCAGATCGATCAATTCGAAACCGGAAGATTCCAGCATGATTTTGACCAGATTCTTGCCGATGTCATGGGTATCGCCTTCGACCACACCGATGACAATTTTCGGTTTCTCCGTCACCGCGTCGTTTTTCAAATGCGGTTTGAGCACTTCGAGTCCGGCGTACATCGCATCGGAACACATCAGCAACTCCGGAATAAAATATTCCTCCTGTTCGAAGAGGTCGCCGGCGCGATTCATGCCGGCTACCAGTCCCCGGTCGATTGCCGTATAGGCATCCACTTTTTCCGCGACAACTTTTTTTGCCAGCGCGACAGTTTTCTCTTCCTCCATATTGACGACGGCGTCGGACAACTCCCGGAATAAATCCTCATTCTCATTACTCATGATTTTTCCTTAATCTTATCGATTTCGTGTCGGAATAATTTCTCCGGCATTGATTTTTTCCGCAACCAGCAGCGAGACCCGTTTCGGACCGGTTTCCCGCATGGCCACAAACGCTTTGCCGCTTTTCCGGCAAACCGCCTTGACGATCCGCAGCGCATTATGGCTGTTGACCGTGGTGATAAAAACCACTACATCCGCATTGTCGGCGGTTCGGCGCAAGCGGCCGGAACCGAGGCCGGCGCAATATCCCGGATGAAAAGAGCATTCCGCGCCCAGCGTCCTAAACTCGTTCCGATAGTGATTTTCCAGGCGTTCCAATCCGCCGATCACCGCCACTTTCAGTTTTTCCAGCGGGCATTCCGTCCGACTGCGGCAAGCCGAAGCGAGGCAAAGATTTTTTCCCGATTCAAGCGGATACATAAAATTTCTCCTGATTGCCGGGGAAGTCTTTTTTGACGGCCACCAGACTGACATAGGTGAGACGGCCCGGCAGCGAGCCATTCTGCAACCGCCGGCGAAGCTCGACTTTCATGGCGGCGGCGAAATCACCGTCAATCCGGCCGCAATCCCAGAGCCGGTCGACGGCGGCATCGAAAAGGGTCGGCAGCAACGGATTTTCAGCGTTGCCCCGATAAGAGTATGACTGCGAATAGGTGATCCGAAATCCGGCGCGGACCGCCTGTTCCGAAAGCCGAACCGCCAGTCCGGTATGCCGGGCAAGTTGCGAAAGCACGGCGAGCGTTTGCCGCTGAACCAGGGTGTCACCGCCGTCCAAGGGACCGGGCAACGTATAATCCGCATCGAAAATCGCCAGACGCCCGCCGGAGCGCAACACGCGGAACGCTTCGGTCAAGGCCAGTTCCGACCCGGCAATCTGGCGCAGGGTCGAATGAAAAATTACGGCGTCGAATTCCGCCGCCGCAAAAGGCAGCTCACGGGCATCGCCTTCCAGAAAACGGATATTGGCGGCGGTCGTCCGGCGCGCTTCCTGCAGGAAAAAAGCAGAAAGATCGATCCCGAACAATTGCGCTTCCGGATATTCGACGGCGATCCGCTTCAACACGGCACCCGTGCCGCACCCGACTTCCAGCGCCCGAAAAGCGCCGTGCAGATTCAGCGCCCGCAGGTAGTCCCGGCGCATCCGCTGTTGCTGCGGATCGACCGCCAGATGTTCAAATGTACTGGCGAGCCGTTCGAGCCGTTCCGATTCACGATCGGCAATGTCGGAGTAAAAATCGGTCATATCCATCTTCCTTGTCCGGTGACGAAAACACTTTGATTTAATTGTTTATTAAAATAATATACAATAAGTTATTAATCCCGTCAATATGAAATCGTAATTTTTGTTTTATTTGGCGCTGGAATGATGATATTAATGAAAATATTGAGCTTGTATTTGTCGTTTTTCAATAATAGGCCATTGACTTTTTCATTCGCAATACTATGTTGATAATAATGTCTATTGTTTTTGTATATATTAAAACAAAATTTTAAAAAGGAAAGGGTATCATGAGTCGAATTTACCACGACAACAGTTTGTCGATCGGGCATACGCCGCTGGTTCGCATCAATCGTCTCAATCAGAACGGCAAAGCCAATATTCTGGCCAAAATCGAAGGCCGCAATCCGGCCTATTCGGTCAAATGCCGTCTGGGAGCCGGACTGATCTGGGATGCCGAAAAACGCGGCGTACTCAAGCACGGCATTGAAATCATCGAACCGACCAGCGGCAATACCGGCATCGCACTGGCCTATGTGGCGGCATCGCGCGGCTACAAGCTGACGCTGACCATGCCGGAAACCATGAGCATTGAACGGCGCAAACTGGTGGCGGCGTTCGGCGCCAAACTGATCTTGACGCCAGGCGCGGAAGGCATGCGCGGCGCGGTCAAACTGGCCGAAGAGATCGCCGCCTCCGAGCCGGGACGCTATTTTCTGCCGCAGCAGTTTAACAATCCGGCCAACCCGGAAATCCACGCCCGGACAACCGGCCCGGAAATCTGGGAAGATACCGACGGCGCGGTGGATGTCGTCGTTGCGGGAATCGGGACCGGCGGAACCATTACCGGCATCAGCCGATTCATCAAAAATCAAAAAGGAAAAAAGATCGTATCGGTCGGCGTCGAACCGGCCTCCAGTCAAGTGATCGGTCCGGCGCTCAAAGGGCTCGATCCCAAACCCGGTCCGCACAAAATTCAGGGAATCGGCGCTGGTTTTATTCCGGGCGTTCTGGATTTGTCGTTATTGGATCGCGTGGAGGCGATTGCGGATGCGGAGGCCATCGAGTGGGCTCGGCGTTCGGCGCGCGAAGAAGGAATTATTGTGGGAATTTCCAGCGGCGCGGCATTGGCGGCGGCATACCGCTTGTCGCTGCTGGACGAATTCGCCGGAAAAAATATTGTCGTGATTCTCCCGGACTCCGGCGAACGTTATCTGTCGACGGTTTTGTTCCAGGATCTGAACGGCTGACCCCGAGCGTTTTCGATTGTGTTTTCAGGGAGAATAATCGAGATGGAGTTTCCGGGATATCAACGGGTTATTTTTAACGGTCAAAGGGAATATGTGGCCGAAGGGACCAGTCTGTTTCAATTTTTGCAGAATCATCGCTTCGATCTGGAATGGTTGATTGTGGAACACAACCGCCGCATTGTCCGTCCGGGGTTCTGGGATCGGACCGACCTGCACGACGGCGACCGCATTGAAGTGTTGACTTTTTCCGGAGAGGGAATCTGAACAGAAATTACGTCAGGAGTAAAAAATTGTAAGGCGCGTTGAAATATGAAATTCGAGACTCCGGCAATTCACGCCGGATCGCCTCCCCGTCCCCGCTTGATCGGCAGTTCTATTTCGGCGATCAACCTGGACGGCTGAACGCCGAGGCGCTGACGGAAAATCTGCGGCGGATCGACAAATTCAAGAAAACAACTGAAAGACGTTTTTTTTGCATTTAATTTATACTAAAATAGTATAAAACTTAAAAATAATAAGGCATAAAGCAAAAATTTAAATTATATAATATTTTTATAATAATGTAGTTGTATTAAATATTTATAGTTTCTATAAAATTATATAAAAATAGTATATATTATAAAAACAAGGGAGCCCGGCAAGCAATTAAAAAAATATGAAAAGGCAAAAAAACAATCGAATGCAATCTTTAATACAAAATGGGGAAATCAATCGTGAAAATCAGTAATCCCGTTAGAACACGCCCGGACTCCGGCGTCCCGGGGAGCCGGAATCGGACATCGCTCCGCGGAATGGCAGTCGGCGTTCTGTTGCTGAGCACGGCCGTTTCGGCCTCGGCGGAGAAAGTCAAGGAATTGCACCTGTTGCAGGATGACGCACAACTGCCGATCGTCTCCAAGGTCTATGATCTCAAATATGCGCGGGCCAACGATCTGACCCCCTTCGTGCTGGGCGCGGTCAAGCGCTATTATTCCAGTTCGAGCGTCGACCGCTGGAATTATGCTTTCGGCAAGCAACAGTTTCTGGTGGTTTCGGCGCCTTCGCCCATCATTCCTTACATCGACGGCATCGTTCAGGCGTTCGATCGTCCGGCGCCTCCGAACGCCGACGGTTCGACGTTGGTCGGCACCGGAATTTCGCGTTTCGTCTATCAACCGCAGTACCGTTCCACCTCCGACATTCTGAGCGTTATCAGCGCCATCGGGCATGACGGCGACGGGGTGGGTTACTTCGACAATTCCAGCAACCTGGTCTACTGGAAAGACTCCGCCGCGGACGGCGGCAATCTGTTTTTGAGCATCGTCAAGGCGTTCGACCGGCCCATCCCGCAAGCGGAACTCAGCATTACCGTCTACGAGGTGCGCAAAAGCGTACTGGATGATGTCGGGGTCGACTATCTGACGTGGAAGAACGGTCCCGGTCTGAACCTTTTCTCCGCCGGACTGGAATCGCAGGCGCTGAATTCGGTGGAAAGTTCGCTGGCGAACATGGATAAGTTCACGTCAACCTCCTACGGCGGCTTTGCTTTCAGCCCGCAGTTCGACAGCAGTTTTATTCGGGCGCTGTCGCAATCCGGCAAGGCGACGATTACCGCTTCGGGTTCGCTGACCGTCACCAACCCGAGCGTATCGCCCTATTCGCGCAGTTTCAGCATCAAGATTGCGCCGGAACGGCAGAACATCACCAAGGACGACCGCGACAAAACGGCGATCGTGAACGGTTCGGATGCCTCTTTTCAGGTGACGGTCACCAATCCGGTGATCTGCTTTAAACAACGTTCCGGCGCGCCTTATGCCGGCGCCCAGACCGAAAATGCCGTCTATTCCGAACTTTCCGGCAATTTGCAGTTCCAATATCTCGTGCAGTACAACGCGGTGACGGAACGCAGCAACAAGGGCGTGGAACTGACCCAGAAAAGCACGCTCCAATCGACGTTGACTTTCGATACCGAAGTCGAACGGCTACTGGCCGCTTATGACCGGAAGCAGAAAGTGGAACAGGTGGTCGGCATTCCCTTCCTCTCCGAAATACCGGGGCTCAAATACCTGTTCGGCACTACCACTACGGAAGACGAGGACGTAAAGGTTTTTGTCACGGTCAAAGCGCGGCTGGTTCATCCCGATGACACCTTCGCGTCGTGGGCGGGGCGCATCGTCCGGCCTTCCGAACTCAAACTGTAATCTGAATCAGGGAACAACTATTTATGTTGAAACAATATCTTTTCCCCGGATTGGTCTTTCTCGGCGGGTTGCCGTTATGGGCGCAGAATTCGGAAAATCATTACGCGACGCAGGCCTATGACAATTCCAATGTCCAGGCGCAAATTCGTCTCAATCTGAACCCAAACGAGAATGCGGTGCATTTTATCCGCGACAATAACGATCCCTATGTGGTCACGAAAGCCTACGTGCTGAAGTATGCCGACGCCAATGAAATTCGGCCTTATATCCGCACGGCGGTGCAAGCCAACCAGATCACGCAGGACAATACGGCGGTGGAAACGGCCAAACTCAACGACGGCACCAGTATTCTGCTGGTTGCCGCGGAAGAGTATCGCTTTCAGCACCATCGCGACAGTCTGAGTATTGATGAGATCGTCGCCCAATTCGACCGTCCGGACATCGCGGCTTATTCCGGCGCGTTGCGCTTCTTTTATTTTCCGCAGTATCGCAACGCAAACGAACTGAAGACCGCGATCTACAACTCCGGCATGACGCACAGCGGCGACAGCATCGAACTGTGGCAGGGCACCGATCAGGTGGCCTATGAACCCGGGCTCAACGCGCTGATGTTCTATACGCCGCAGTTCAGCAAAAAGAATATCGAGGAATGGTTGAAGGCCTATGACCGGCCGCTGCCGCAGGCGACCGTCCAATACACCGTCTACGAGATTTATGACGAAAACGACGGCAAACTCGGGGCCGATTTCCAGTCCTGGAAAAACAATGCCGGAGCGGATCTGCTCAGCGTCGGCAGTCGCTACCGCAGCAACTGGGCTTCGACCTGGTCGGGCGGCATCGCGGCGCAGTCAGGCAGCAACAAGACGGAATATTTCAACTTCAATCCCAAATGGAATACCCGTTATTTGGATTTTCTGGTCTCGCAGAGCAAAGCCAAAATCGCTGCCTCCGGCGAAGTGGTGGTCAAGAACAACGAAACCGCGACGCTGACGGTCAATACGGATATCTTCAGCTTCACTCAGGTTCCGATCGGCGATCAGAACCTGACCCGGACGGCCACGGTCACCGGCACGATCTATAGCGGCTGGATTACCCCGCCGAACAATACGAGTACCTATTATTTCACGGCTTCCGATGCGGCCGGGACCGCTGTAACCCTGTCGGCGACGCCCGCCGCTTCCACTTCGTTCAGCGCGATCCGAATTACCCCATCGGGCAACAGCGGCGATACCCGGTATCAACTGGCCGTGAAAGGCTCCGGCATTACTTTTGTCAAAGGCGGCGCGGATCAGGGAACCAGTATTGACGGAATTGCGTCTTTCGCCCTCTACCAGAGTACCAAAAACATCAATTCCTACACCGGTGCCGCTTATTATACCTGGAGTCAGGTGGCGCTCAACAGCGAAACGAACATTGCCAAGGGGAACAAAGAAATCACCACGCCCGGCCCGGCCGGATACGGATTTACGCTGAAAGTAACGCCGCAGATCAACGGCAAAGCCTCAATCCTCCGGGTCGATATCGTCAACACCAGTCTGCTCGGCTGGACCTCCGACGGCAAGCCGCGGATCGACAAGGACGGCGAAGTGGTGACCGATGTTCACGTGGGCAACAACGGCAATCGTTTCATCATTGGCGGCATCAGCAAGCGCGAACTGGTCCGCAGCGTTGCCGGCGTGCCCTATCTCCGGGAAATTCCGGGATTGGGCTGGTTGTTCGCCACCGAATCGGAATCGATCAAATCCGCCCGACTGGTGGTGGCGGCGGAAGTGCATCTCAGCCATGTCGGCGCCGCGCTCGATCCGACCCGCAAACAACTGGCGCAGGAAAATGCCGCCAAACTGAAAAATGCCGGGCAAGACGTGGACTGGGGTTTCGGCCAGTACGGCATGGATTCCGACAAAGACACTTCGTCGGACAACGATCTTAAACTCAAATAACGAAGGAACGACATCATAATGAATAAAAAGACCCTATCCTTCCTGTTGTTGCCGGCCTTGGCATTCAGCTCCGCCGCGGTGGAGCATCCGGGCGAAAACGCCCGTCGGTTGCACCTGCTTCAGGATGACGCCCAGGAGCAACTCTTCACCAAGGTTTACGAACTCAAACATGTGGCGGCCAACGATCTGGTGCCGTTCGTGCTGAGTTTTGTCAAACGCTACAACGTCAATTCCAGCGTCGAGCGGGTCAATTACGTGGCCGGCAAGCAACAGTTGCTGCTGGTGTCGACGCCGAAAAACATGATCCAATATGTCGATGACATCATCGCCAAGCTGGATGTTCCGCACGGCAACATCGACGCCAACGGTTCGGTGGTGGCGGGCACCGGCATTTACCGCTTCAGTTACCAGCCGCAGTACCGTTCGTCGGACGACATGGTAACGATCATCAACAAGGCAATTATCTGCAAAGGTTATGCCTTTCGCGATCCGGTTTCCAACCTGATCTACTGGAAAGAATCGCAGTCCACCGGCAAATATATCGGTCAGTGGATGAAAAAGCTCGATCATCCGCTGCCGCAGGCGGAACTGGTTTTCCGCATCTATCAGGTGCGTCGCAGCGACCTGAAGGACATCGGCGTGGATTATCTGGCCTGGAAAAACGGCCCCGGCCTGAACCTTTTCGGCGCCGGTCTCGATGCGACCTCGGTCGATACGGTGCAGAGCGCGCTGTCGAATATCGACCAGGCGAGTTCGTGGAGTTACGGCGGTTTCTTCTTTGCGCCGTCCTTCGACCTGAGTTTCGTCCGAATGCTGTCGCAGCACGGCAAGGCCAAATTGCGCTCCTCGGCCTCGTTGTCGGTCATCAACAATTACAGCGGGACTTATTCGGTGCAGTTCTCGCCGAACTACCAGAATCTCGCCAAGGACGATTCCGATCAGACCACGGTTATCGCCGGTTCGGCGACGCCGCTGAAGCTGACGATCAACAATCCGGTGATCAACTTCCGACGCGCCGGGGAAGCCGACACCGCTTATCGCGGCGACATCGTCGATTTCACCGAGATCGCCAACCTGGGGGGAACCATCCAGTTTTCCTATCAGATTGCGGTCAGCGAAACGGTCGAACGCAACCATCGCGGCGCCGAACTGACCGATCAGAGCACGGTGGCTTCGTCGCTGACCGCCGATCTCGGCGTGGAACGGCTGTTGTCGGTCTATGACCGCCGCGAACAGGTCGAACAGGTGGTCGGGGTACCTTTTCTCGCCGATGTTCCCGGTCTCAAATATCTTTTCAGCACCACTACCACGATTGACGAAGATTCCAAATTTTTTGTCACCGTCACCGGGCGGCTGTTGCATCCGGGCGACAACTTCGCGCCCTGGAGCGGACGGCTGGTCAGTCTTGACGAGTTTAACCCGGAAGTCAAATAGCAGGAGTAAATACGCACTATGAAGAAAAATCTTTTTCATCGCTTCTTATTCGGTACGGCGGCACTGGCGGCGGCAAATGTCGGAGCGCAGCAAGCCGGCAACGTCAACGCCACGGCTCCTTATGCCAAAACCAATGTTCAGACGCAGATTCGCCTGAACGTGGACAAAGATATCGACGCGGTCCGTTTCATCCGCGACAACAGCGATCCGCGGGTGGTCACCAAGGCTTATATTCTCAAGACGGCCGATCCTTTTGAAGTACGGCCCGCGTTGCAGAGCATCGTACAGTCGCTGGAAATCAGCAACAACACCGCCAATACCGACGTGATCAAGTTCAACGACGGCTATTCGGTGCTGCTGGTTTCGGCGGAAGAAAACCGCTTCGGGCCCCAGCCCAACGGTCAGGGCATCGATGAAATCATCCGGCAGTTCGACGTCAAGAATTTCTACGGTTCCAGCGGTTCCTCGCGCTTCCTCTATTTCCCGATGTACCGCAATGCGGTGGAACTCCAGGCCCAACTGACCAACGTCGGCACCACGCACGCCGGCGACGTCAACGAATTGATCTACGGCAAAGACGTAATCGTCAACGATGCCGGGCTCAACGCGCTTTTCATTTTCACTCCGCAGTTCAGCAAGAAGAACATCGAGGAGATGCTGAAGTTTTACGACAATCCGGTCCCGCAGATCACCGTCAATTATGTGGTCTACGAAGTTGACGACGAGAACGACGGCAAGCTCGGCAACGATTATCAGTCGTGGAAAAATGCCGATGGCGCGGATTTGTTCTCGGTCGGCGGCAATTACGCCAAAAACTGGTCCGACGGCGGTGTCAACACCACCAACGGCTGGAATAAAACTCAGTATTTCAACACCAATCCCAAGTGGAGTACCAAGTATCTCGACTTTCTGACTACGGAAGGCCATGCGCGGGTCGTGACTTCCGGCGAAGTCATCGTCAAAAACAACACCACCGCACTAATCAGCAAAAACACCGGACTGTTTTACGATAAGTATACGCCGATCGCCGATAAAAGTTTCGACTCGACCTTCTCCGCCTCCGGCGCCATCACCACCGGCGCGACGGCGGCGGGTACGGCGCAATACAAATTCGTCGCCAAAGACGGCAACGGCAACGCCATCACGTTGAAGAACGACTTCACCGGTTCGCTGGGCGTAGTACGAGTTCAGGCCTCCGGCGACGCCACGCCCTGGTACAACCTGACCATCGACGGCGGCACGCTGGTCAAGAACGGTCGGGAACTGGGCAATCAGACGGAAGCCGTCACGTTTCAAATCTACCAGAGCAGTTACAATTATCAGACTCTGGCCTGGAGTTGGAACGACATTACGGCCACGGCCTTCACCGGCGATATTTCCATTCAGAAAGGCAACAAAATCGATACCGTGGCGAGCAACGCCTATGGCTTCAATCTGTCGCTGACTCCCCGGGTTTTTCAACGCGCCGCTACCCTGACCGTTTCCGCTTCCAACTCCAGCCTGATCGGCTGGCAGTCCGACGGGACGCCGCGAATTTCCGGCAACAACCAGGTGGACGCGGAAGTGCAACTGAATACCCGGGGAACGCGTTTCGTACTCGGCGGCATTGAAAAAAGCGAAGTGGTCCGGAGTGTTTCCGGTGTGCCTTTTCTCCGGGAAATTCCTGGTCTCGGCTGGGTTTTCTCCTCGGAATCGGAATCCGCCAAAAAATCCAATCTGTTGGTAGTGGCCGAAGCGCGGCTCGCCGCTTTCGACCAGCCGCTCAGCGACAAGTTGACGCAACGCGTCCGGCAGCTCGACGCCGAATTGCAGAACGGCGGCGGAAAACTCCAATGGGGTTTGGGACAATACGGTATTGATGCCGATAAGAATGACGGGCGGAAGGCTCCTGCCGGCAGCGCCCCGGTCGGCAATAAACCCGGCAATCGCCACGGCTCCGGCGCCGCGGTTCCGAACGGCAAGGCGAAAACTGTCGCGTTGAATCTCAATTCGCAAGCTCTCGTTCAGAAGTAATTCCTAATCTTCAGTTCTTGCTCTCCTCCCGACCGCGTTTCGGCTGCCATTCCGAAACGCGGTTCTTTTTTGCCGGAAGCGGGAATCACGATCCGGAATGATCGACGGGGGCGGAGATGTCGGAACGAAGACACTGAAACTGCGGCGGCTAAACTCGGGTACGGCAAGAATGGTGGAGAGGAAAAAACTTAAATGCCCTGTCCGGGCGGCGTGATCAGTTGTTCGTCGTCGAGCCGCGAGAAAATTTCGTTGAGCGCGACAACTAACCGTTCGCGAAGGATCATGAATTCTTTTCGGACGTAAAGTTCCCGGCGCAGGCGCGGACGGGAAATTTCCACCCGGACGTCTTCGACAATGCGTCCGGGATTGACGCCCAGGACAACGATCCGGTCGGCCAGCAGGAGGGCCTCGTCGACGTCATGGGTAACGAAGACGACGGTTTTAGCTGTCTGTTCGCCCGGGGCACGAAGATCAAGCAGCATATCCTGCAATTTGGCGCGGGTAATGGCGTCCAGGGCGCCGAACGGTTCGTCCATTAACATGATGGGAGAATTGGCCGCCAGGGTACGGGCGATGGCCGCTCGCTGCCGCATGCCGCCGGAAAGCTGGCCGGGCAATTTGTGATAAACGCCGTCGAGACTCACCAATTCCAGATAGGACTGCGCGGACTCGGCGTATTCCCACTTCGCTTTCCCGGGAAAAGCCTGCTTCAAAACCAGAATGATGTTTTCGCCGGTTGTCATCCACGGGAACAGCGAGTAATCCTGAAAGACCACGCTGCGGTCCAATCCGGGGCGTTCGATTGCTTTGCCGTCAATGAGAATCCGGCCGGAGGTCGGTTTCGCCAGTCCGGCCAGCAACCGGAGCAACGTGCTTTTTCCGCAGCCGGACGGTCCGAGCAGACAAATGAATTCGCCGGCGGCGAAAGCCAGGTTGATTTCTTTGAGTATCGGCTGCTTGCCGTAAGAGAATGAGACGTTTTCCAAAAGAATATCCAACATCGTATGACCTCGTTTATTGTCGCCAACGGAGCAGGTAACGCTCCACCCGTTCGGCGCCCCAGGTGATAAACGTCACCACCACGCCGATGAACAGAATGCCGACGATCACCCGGGGATAATCGGCGAAGTCGGAAAAGTTTTTCACATACCAGCCGATTCCGGCCGTAGCGCCGATCAGTTCCGCCGCCGTCAGCAGCAGAAACGCCAGCATCAATCCTAAACTGGCGCCCGTACAAATAGACGGCATGGCACCCGGCAGAATGATTCGCCACAACAAGGTCCGCTCTTTTAAGTTCAGTACGCGCGCCGCGTCGATCAGACCCGGCGGAATATTGAATACCCCGCTGACCGTATTGACAAAAATCGGCCAGAACGCACCGACAAAAATCACGAAAATCGAGGCCAGCCGGAAAGTCGGCAACAGCGCAATGGCATACGGAATGTAGACAATCGGCGGAATCGGTCCCAGCACCTTGGCAAACGGATTTACGGCGTGGAATAGTCGCCGCCGCCAGCCGATGAACAGTCCCAGCGGAATCGCCGTGACCAGTGCCAACAGATAACCGCTGCCCAGCAGCAACAGCGAACTTCCCAGCCCTTTCAGCATATCCGGCAATTCGTCGATAAACAGAGTCAGAATCGCTTCGGGCTCCGGAAACAGCATCTTGTCCAGCCAATGCAGCCGGGTCGTCAACAGCATCCAGATGAGCAGCGCCGCATGAATTATTCCGGCCACATCGCCGGCCGCCGCCCGGTCGGACGCACGCTTCCCGAAACGTTGTCGCCACAGCGTCACTGCTTCGATACCCAGTGTCAAAATCACCAACCGCCACGGCCGGACACCGCCGCCCGGCCACCATATCGTTACCAGTAAAACCGCCGCGATCGCGTGCGGCGCCCAGAAAACCACCTTTGTCATGAATAACCTCCAAATCATCGGCGGACAGGGCCGGGACTTACCGGCGTTACTCCATAAGTTTATGCCGGTCTCATTCGCCGGGCCGAGCCGCCCAACCGACGCGTTAAGGGGCGGCGAGGCGAAGCGGCCCCACGCCATTTTTCAATTCCTTGTCCAGCGTCTGCCACACCGGATCGCCGTGATCGCGGGCTTCCACTTCTGCCAACGCCCGGGCATAAAGATCGGTATTGATCCGGAATGCGATATCGGCATTGGTTTTTATATAATGAGCATCTTTCATAAACTGCCAGAATTGCAACACGGACGGTTTATTGGGATCGGGACTGACCACCAGGTGTCCACTGTACAGATCGGTACGGATGACCGCCAAAGAAGTCGGTACGTATTTGGCGGTAAGCTCGACAGTCTCGTCATGGTTGTTCCGATAAAATCGATAGGCGTTCAGCAGTCCGACCAGAAACTTTTTGTAATCTTCCTGGCGTTTGGCGACCGCACTGGTCAGCGCCGTCTGGCGGCAGCAGGTATGTCCTTTCAGCAGTTCGCCGGAATATTTAACGATTTTCAGTCCCTGTTTTTCGGCCAGCGTGTAAAACGGAATCCACAGAATACCGGCGTCCAGCGATCCTTTTTTGACGGCTTCGAGCACCACGGCGGGAGAATCGAATTCCTTGAACGTCACGTCTTTGCTCCAGTCGAGTCCGGCGTCGCGCAGCGCCGCCCGAAATACGATGTCGCCGGTCGCCAGGCGGACGACGCCGATCGTCGCGCCCCGTAAATCTTTCAGCTCCTTGTATCGAACTGCTTTTTCCGGTCTGGCCACCAGAGCGGCGCCTTCGCCGCCGCCGCCGCCGAAAATCGTGAAGTCGGCGCCCTTGGCGATAAAGGCCAAAGGAGCCGCCGTCCCGAAAAAGCCCACATCCAGCTTGCCGGCCTTGACGGCCGCCAACCCTTCCGCCGAATTGGTGAAGCGGAAGAGTTCCACGTCGAGTCTTTCCTGTTTCCAGAATCCTTTTTCGGCGGCAACGAAATAGAGTACCTGTTCGGCGGAAGGCAGATATCCGGCCTTGATTTTGCCGGTATTCTGCGCCAAGGCGAAAGGTGCCGCCGTCGACAGCAGCACCACGGTCAATAACCAATGTCTAAACCATTTCATTTTGCGGATTTCCCTTATTGATTGTGCTGTTTATAGAAAGCGTCGAGCTCCCGATAAGTCTGGTCGCCGGGATAGCGTTTGAGGACTTCGTCGAGCGCCTGACGATAAACGGCGGTATCGATGTGTTGGCCGATCGGGTAATCCCCGGAGATGTAGCCGATTGCCCTCATGTTTTTCCAGAAGGCGAGCGTACCGTCTTTAAGCGGATCGGGATGGCATTGAAAGGTTTTATTCGTATACGTATCGGCGCGAATGATGTCTTCATCGATTTTCAACGCTCGGGTAAAAATCCGGACCGTCTCTTCCGGGTTTTCGCGATAGAATTTGTAAGCCCGGATCTCGGCGATCAGGAATCGTTTATAGGCGTCTTTTCGAGCGTTGAAATCACTGGTATTGGCATCCAGGCGGCAGCAAGTATAGTTCGGTGAGAAATCGGCGATATAGTTGGATACTTTCAAGCCGCTGTTCTTAACCGCCAGTGAAAAATGCGGACTGAAGACGATCCCGGCATCCACCGCGCCTTTTTTAACCGCCTCCACGACCGCGCCCTGGCCGGGCAGTTCGACGATTTTGACATCTTTGCGCCAGTCGATGCCGGCCTTGAGCAAAGCGCCCCGGAAAATCACGTCGCCGGTGGTCAACCGGGCCACGCCGATAATCTTGCCTTTAAAATTTTCCAGTTTTTTAAATTTATCGGCATTTTCCGCCTTGGTGATGATGGCTTGACCGCCAATCATCATCCCGCCGAAAATGGTGAAATCCGCCCCCTTGAAAATAAAGAGCAGCGGAGCGGCCGTACCAAAGGTCCCGACGTCCAATTTACGGGCTTTCAGTGCCGCCAACCCTTCCGCCGTGGTGCTGAACTGGAAGAGTTCGGCGGCGATGCCCTCATCCCTGAAGTACCCTTTTTCCTTGGCGACAAAATGCAGTCCGTGAGCCGGTTCGGCAATGTAGCCGATCCGAAATTGATCCGGCGGGGCGGATGTATCGTTCGCTAAGCCTGCGGAGCCGATCCCGGCGGCCAAGACGCCGATTATGAGTTTTCCCAGCTTCATACTTCATATTCTCCTTGTTTTATTATTGAGTTCAACGCTTGTCGACCTTTCCGGCAAGCGACCCGCCGAGGCGGATTGCCGGAGGTCGACGTTGCAATTCGGAAATGCCCTTGGGACGAAAGAGTTGGCAATGGATTCGGGGGAAGCGATTGTAAAATTCCGTCCCGTGCCTTATCCGCCGGTAGCCGTCGTATATCTCCTTGTCTATTGATGTGGTTCGAGGACAACGTTATCTACAATACAATATCTTATCTATTTAGTCAAGTATTATTTTAAAAATATTAATAACATGTTTATAATAAGTATTTTGAAATATATATTAAAATTATATTATTTTATCAAATACACCAATATTCCGTATCCATTGCGACAAGTATCGCGGGACAAGAGTTCAGGCGAGTCTCCGGGGAAAAACCCCGAAAAATTGGGAAAATTTGCACGCCATCCCACGACTTGAAAAAATTCGTATTTTTACCCAAATTTTGAGCTTAATAATGATGGAGTCTGACAACCCCTGTTTGGTCAAAGTGTGATCAGTTATGCGGTGATGATAAAGTGAGGCGCAGGTTGAATTCAAGTCGGGGAATTGGGGGGCAGGGGGACATCCGAAGCGGTTCGGGTGTCCTCCGCGAACATCGCTATGTTCAGCCGGGTCCAGGGGCGCGGCCGCCTCTGGGTACTCGCCACTAGCGACTCGCCGGGCCGGAGCCGAGCAAAGCGGAGTATGCCCCCGGTACTTATGCTGCGGAGCGTCTCCGTCGCTGGTCGCCGTCAGGCAAAATGAGATATTATTTCGTAGTCACACCCCTAAAAGTTTTGCGGGGTCAAAATTGGGGCGCGGGGAAGAAATGGGGCGCTTCTTCAAAAGCGTCCCGTGTCTTCCCCGCTACCCGCGCTTTGAGACTGGCGACTTCAAGCGTCCTCCGGGGATACGTCGGCGATTTCTCGTTCCGCGGACTTGCATAATTCATACAAAAGAAGTATTCTATAGTGTAACAGAACCATTCTACGAGACAATGCTGTAGCCAAAAACAGCGGGACGAATCTATATGAAACTATCTACCAAATCACGCTACGGGTTGCGGGTATTGTTGCAAATCGCGCTGGATGCGGAAAGCCAGCATGTCGTTACTGGTCGCGAATTGGCGGGAAAACAGGAGATTTCCGAACCTTATCTCGAACAGATCATGATTCCGTTGAAAAGTGCGGGATTGGTGACGACGGTACGCGGTTGCCGGGGCGGCTACAGTTTGAAAAAAGCGCCTTCGGATATTAACGTTCTAGAACTCATCGAACTGTTTGAGGGAGAACTCAATCTGGTGCATTGTGCGGACGGTAAACATCCCTGCGCCCGACTCAAAACCTGTGCGACGTCTCGAATCTGGGAAGAACTTTCCGCTGCCCTTCGAGAAAAGGCAAAATCGATTACGTTAGCGCGAATCATGATGATGGCTAAGGAAAGTCAACAACCGGAATTCATCATATGAAAATTCTTGGCAGCATTACCGAAGCGATCGGTCATACTCCGCTGGTACAACTTAATCGTTTGACCACTCCCGGCGGCGCGCAGGTGGTCTGCAAACTCGAATCCGTCAACCCCGGGTTCAGCGTGAAAGACCGGATTGCTCTTCATATGATCGAAGCGGCCGAACAAAGCGGACAGTTGCGTCCTGGCGGCGTCATTATTGAGGCGACCAGCGGCAACGCCGGAGTAGGCCTGGCCATGGTGGCGGCCGCCCGCGGGTATCGCCTTATTATCACGATGCCGGAATCAATGACGCGGGAGCGCCGGCTGGTGATCCAACAGTTAGGAGCCGAAATTGTTCTGACGCCCGCTTGCCATGGCATGGCTGGCGCCATTGCCGAAGCGGAAACACTGGCGGCGAAAATTCAGAACGCATTTATGCCGCGCCAGTTTGACAATCCGGCCAACCCCGAAACGCATAGTTTGACAACGGCACGGGAACTTTGGGCAGATACGGATGGCAAGGTTGATATCTTTGTTGCCGGAATCGGGACCGGCGGCACCATTACCGGGGTGGGACGTTATCTCAAACAGCAACGTCGGACGATCGCGGTCTATGGCGTGGAACCGGACGAATCGCCCGTGCTGAACGGCGGTCGGCCGGGCCGGCATCAGATTCAAGGAATCGGTGCCGGATTTAAGCCAACCGTATTGGATTTGGGCGTAGTTGACCGCGTGTTCCGGATTACCAGTGCCGATGCGTTGCAAACCGCGCAGGCGTTGGCGGCGCGGGAAGGTATTCTAGCCGGCATCAGTTCCGGTGCGAATGTTTGCGCGGCGCTGAAATTGGCGACCCAGCCGGAGCATGCCGGAAAGTTGATCGTTACGTTAATCTGCGATACCGGAGAACGTTATCTTTCGACTGCGCTTTTCAATCATTCGTAAACTCAACGCCAAGTAAAAATTCTTGTTAATTCCAATCATTACCGTCCCATAGCTTGCTAAAAACGTCATCTTTTTGAGTTTTCTGAGCTCAAACCGATTCGATTTTCCAACTAACCCATTCCCGACTTTGAGTCTGGTTGAAGCCCACTGAAAGCCACCGCTTTTATGTCGGAGCCATCCCCGGCAGGTAACTTTGCTCCGGGGAGGCTCGCATCCGAGTACCGCGTGCTGTCCCATAGCATTTCAGTACGCTGAACATGTCGAACGCGCTCCACAACACGCCGCGCAACATGGTAAACAGTCGCGTAAACGAATGTTTCCATCTGCTTTGCTGGACGATGAAACGCAGCAACAAATAGACCAGCAACGCGGTCCAGATTTGCCAACGAACGGTGTTTTCGTTGTAGCCGAGGAAGTCGGCAATCTGCAAAGTCTGCTTGATTTCTTTGAAAAACACCTCGATGGACCAACGCGCCTTGTACAGTTCGGCAATGGAGTTTGGCGACCAGTCGAAGTTGTTGGTAATAAATACCATGACTTTATCTTTCCCGTCCACCTGGACCATCGCTTCCACGCGCCGCAATGCTTCGGGATAGGCTTCGGCGGTTTTGGACGCAAGCATGCGAATGCGTTCGTCTTTCAGAATGTTGCCATACGGAACCGTCTGCTGTCCCACAACCTCGTAAAGCATGTTGTCCTTGGCGCGCGTTACCCAGAATACACCCCGGCAATGCAGCGCAAAGAGATGCTGAAAATCGACATACGCTTTATCGAAAATCACAATCTCTCCCGGCTGAATCCCCGCACATAATTCTGCCGCTTCAGTGGAAT